>Ga0180220_1000198_pt1 | contig 94587 bp, 94 predicted proteins | sample eDN5th37CBELigBY_FD_151335 | JGI IMG/M metagenome (GOLD analysis project Ga0180220, IMG submission 151335) | Enriched backyard soil microbial communities from Emeryville, California, USA - eDNA 5th pass 37_C BE-Lig BY (version 2) (version 2) | ecosystem: Environmental > Terrestrial > Soil >...
GTCGGGACGCGAGATCCGGTGTGCGGCCCCTGCTGAATTACGGTGCGGCTACACCGAGGCGTTATCGGGCGCGCACACCGGGCTCTCGGCGCTTACAGTAGGGGAAAGCAAAGACATAAGGCGTTAGGCCCCGCATGAAGATTCCCAATTACGCCCACAAGATCTCCACCTTCCAGAAAGATGGCCAGTGGTTCGTTCGCATCGAACGCCTGCTTCCGGACGGTCGGTCTGACTGGCTCAACGACAATCCAATTCCTGCGCCCACCAAGCCAGAGGACTGGGATCTGTTCGAGTCCTTTATGGGCAACATCGGAAAGACCGTCGGGATAGATAGCCCTGGTGTCAGGGCTCATTTTGGCATCGACGGTGATGACTAATGGGCGCGCACACCGGGCACTTCATCGCCATGCTTGCCCCCTCGCCCCGGTTTCTGCCCGGTTTATCGCAAGCGGCTTGCCTCTCGCGTCGCCCAATGCAATCCTGAACCCTCCGCCTCCGCTCCATAGGGCCCCGCCATGAACGCTTTCATTGGCATAGTTGCCTGGTGCCTGCTCTTTATACTGTGCTGGCCACTGGCTCTTCTCGCCTTGGTTCTGTGGCCAATCATCTGGCTTCTCGCCCTGCCGTTCCGCGTCGTCGGGATCACGTTCTCCGCCATGTTCGCGCTGTTGCGGGCCATTCTGTTTCTTCCTGCCCGCCTACTGGGTTGGCGGCCGAGCCATGCGGCTGCGACCTAACAATTCATCCAAGCCGAAGCCGCTTCCCGGGTTGGCATAATTCAGGCACTAAGCATTGCCAAAGAAACACCTACTCCCACGCGAGCTGCATGATCAGACCAGCCAAGAGGCTTACTCTCGCTGGCTGCACCGAAAAGCCGCTGCGCATGTCAAGCGAGACCGCAAGCGCGGCCACATCTGCACAATTTCAGCCTACAAAGATGCAATTCACGCCGCTGTCGTCTCATCGTCAGGCAACGATGCCTACACCGGTGAGAAGCTAGATTGGACGCTTATAAGCACATACGATAACGACGCATCAAAGACCGGGAAGCATCACTACAAAGCCGGATTTTCCCTGCTTCCAACCGTCGATCACATAGAAGCCAGCTCAAAGTCCGCTTCGTTCCGGGTCTGTGCTTGGCGTACAAACGACTCAAAGAATGACCTCACGCATGTAGATTTTGTGGAGCTCTGTAAGCGCGTTCTTGAGTATGAGGGTTACACCGTCAGCAAGAGCTAACAACTTGTTCAAGCCGAACCCGCTTCGCGGCCCGGCCTGATTCCGACGCTCGGACCCGCCGCATCGCAATCCCGGGAATCCCGCATGCAGCACCCGAGAAACCCCACGCCCCAACAGCTCGTCATGGCCGCCTGCGGATCCGTCGTCGTCGCTGGCGTCATGCTTTCCAACGGCGACCGTCTCGGCTTCCTGCCGCTCGCTATCGCCGCTATTTGCGGGCTCGGCGCCCTTCGCCAGGTCCAGGAACCGCTGACCGGCCCGTCGACCGCATTGCCGGCGACGCGAGGCCCTACAATTCGCCATCCAGCCAGGCGCCGGGCCGCCAAAGGGAATTCCATGATGTTTCTGGTTCTGCTGACGTACACCGTGCCGCTCGAGGTAGTGGATCGGCACATACCCGCGCACCGGGATTTCCTGTCCCGCAACTACGCCAGGGGCGCGTTCCTGCTGTCCGGCCGCAAGGAACCGCGGGAAGGGGGCATCATCCTGGCGACCGCCGATTCGCGCCAGGCGCTCGAGGCTCTGCTGGCCGAGGATCCGTTCCACATACATGGCGTGGCGCAGTACCAGATCGTGCAGTTCACCCCGACCATGGCCGCCGACGCCCTGAGCACGCTGGTCGCGGCCTGACAATTCGGTCATGCCAGAGCCGCGATCCGGTCCGGTCCGGCCCGGTTCGGGCGCTTGCAATCGAAGGAGGAGTCCGGCTTGCCGTACGTAAACATCAAGATCACGAAGGAAGGCGCGTCTTCGGACCAGAAGGCCGAATTGATCGCGGGCGTGACCGAGCTTCTGCAGCGGGTCCTCGGCAAGAACCCGGCCACGACCGTGGTGGTGATCGACGAGGTCGAGACCGACGACTGGGGAATCGGCGGGGAGCAGGTGACGCGCCGGCGGCAGAAGGGGCTGTAATGGACACCCGCGGCATCCATCATCTCGGCCTCACGGTGGCCGATCTCGAACAGACCACGCGCTTCTTCACCGACTGCCTTGGCTGGTCGATCGTCCGGGAAATTCCCGAGTACCCGGCGAAGTTCGTGTCGAACGGCGAAGCGTTCTTCACCTTGTGGCAGGCCGAGGCGGGCAGTTCCCCCTTCGACCGGCGCACGCAGGTAGGGCTCCACCATGTGGCGATACGGGTTGCCGACGAGCCGGGCCTGGAAGAGGTCTTCCGTCGTGCCGCCGATTTCCCCGGCGTCGTCGTCGATTTCCCTCCGGAGCCGCTCCGCGGCGGGCCAGCCCGCCATTGCATGATCTTCGAGCCAGGCGGAATCAGGATGGAATTCATCTGGTCGCCGTGACCGCTGGCGACTCGTTGGGGCCGCCGGGGCCGCTTCGCGCTCCGGCGTGACGCAGGCGTTGTCCAGCCGCCGTCACTGTTCGTTGCCCGGACATCTGCTTGTATGCGCAGACCGTCCAACGCCGCGTCCGCTCCACCGCCCGCCGCGGGACGCGAAGGCAAGCCGATTTCCCCAACACGATCAAGGACATTGACATGAAGCGCCTGCTGGCCGCGTTGCTGATCCTGCCCCTCGCCGGTTGCGTCGTCGTTCCGGTCGGTTCCGGCAAGGCCGGCGGCGACACCGCGCTGGTTTGCCACAAGGGCAGGAAGACCATGGAACTGCCGCGGTCGGCGGTGCAGGGCCACCTGAACCACGGCGACCGCCTGGGCCCGTGCTGAGCCAGGATCGGAGCGGAGGAAGGCGGGGCGGCAATCGAAGCGCCCCGCAGCCTGCGGATCAGCCCGCCGGGGTCAGCTTCAGCAGCCTGGCGCCGTCGCCGTCCTGCAACAGCCAGATCGCGCCGTCGGGGCCCTGCTCCACTTCGCGGATGCGCGCGCCCATGTCGTAGCGCTCGACCTCGCGCGCGTTGTCGCCGTCGAACTGGATGCGCACCAGCGAATTCGACCCCAACCCGCCGATGAAACCGTTGCCCTTGAAGTACGGGAACAGGTCGCCGGAATAGATGATGAAGCCGGCGGGCGCGATCACCGGGTTCCACCACGCTTCCGGCGCGTTGAATTCCGGGCGCGTGTCGTGGTCGGGGATGTCGCGGCCGTCGTAGTGATTGCCCCAGGACACGACCGGCCAGCCGTAGTTGCTGCCGCGCTCGACGCGGTTGAGTTCATCGCCGCCGCGCGGGCCATGCTCGACCTCCCACAACCGGCCCTGCGCATCGAAGGCCATGCCGAGGATGTTGCGGTGGCCCAGCGACCAGATCTGCGCAGTCACGCCGCCCTTGTCGGCGAAGGGATTGTCGGCCGCCGCCGTGCCGTCGTCGTTGAGGCGCAGCACCTTGCCCAGGTTGGCCCGCATGTCCTGCGCCGGCGTGAACTTCTGCCGCTCGCCGGAAGCCAGCCACAACTTGCCGTCGCGGTCGAACAGGATGCGATGGCTGTAATGGCCTTGCCCGGTCACCTTCGGCACCTGCCGCCAGATCACCTGCAAGTCGGACAGGCGGCCGCCGTTGCCGTCCGCGTCCAGGTCCAATTTCGCGCGCGCCAGCGCCGCGCCGCGCGTGTCGCCTTCGCCGGCTTCGGCATAGCTGAGATAGACCCGGTGGTTTTCGGCGAATTGCGGGTGCAGCGCCACGTCGCCGAGGCCGCCCTGCCCGCCGTAGTCGACTGCCGGCACGCCGGCGATCTCGCTGGTCCTGTTCGCGGCGATGTCGTACAGCTTCAGCCTGCCCTTCTTCTCGGTGACCAGCAGGCGGCCGTCGGGCAGGAAAGCCATCGCCCACGGTTCGTCGAAGGTCGCCACTTCATGGCTGAAGAAAGCCGGCGATGGCACCGCCGGTGCGGCCGGCGGATCCTTCCACGCGGTGAAGGCGCCGGTGTTCGCGGTCGTCTTCGCCGGCGTGCCCGCCGCTGCCGCAGGCGCGGCGGCTTCGTTCGTGGCATCGCCGGCATTCGTGCCGGCGTTGGTGTCGGCATTGCCGCAGGCGGCCAGCAACAGGGCCGTGGCGAGGACGGAAATCCGGGGCGTTTTCATGGCGTCGGCTTCGCGTGGCGGGCGATGCGGCCTTTTTACCGCATCGGCGGCAGGCATGGCATGTGCCGGGGCCCGCCACGCCGCGAAGCCTCGTCGAGGCAAAAGCATGGCTGCCGACCCCGCATCAAGTGCAGGGCCGGTTCTATATCTTCAGGTACCAGCCGCGCCGGTCCATCAGCCAGACCACGCCCCACCAGAACAGCACGTAGGCGGCGGCGAACGCCAGCGATGCGACGTACGGCCCGAACAGCGGCGCCATCCAGCCGGCGAAGCCGACGCGATAGATCGTTTCCCACGCGCCCAGCGCGACGAGGACGCACAGCAGCGCCCCCGAGCCCGCATACGCGGCGATGGCGTTGACGCCGAAGCGACGGCCCAGCGCCGGCCAGCGCCAGCGGTCGACCAGCAGGTGGCACGACGCGAGCGCCAGCATCGCCCAGCCCGCGGTCCACAGCACGAACGACGAGGTCCACAGGTTCTTGTTGAGCGGGAAGACCCGCGCCCACGCCGCGCCGAGCAGCAGCGCGACGACGCCCGCCGACAGCAGCCGCATCGTTCCGTCCCGGCGCAGCCATTCGCCGGCGCGCACGCCGAGCAGCACGGTGGCGATCGCCGGCAGCGTGCTCAGCAGGCCCTCCGGCTCGTAGCCGAGCCCCGTCGCCGCGTCGTACTTGTAGACCAGCGGGCCCAGCAGCGCGACGTCCACGCGGTTCGCCAGGTTGACGTGGCGTTCGTACGAACCGCCCCACGCCAGCAACGCCCAGTAACCGAACAGCAGCGCGGCGGCGACCAGCCATTGCGCGCGCGCCTTCGCCAGGGTGGCGAGCAGCCCGGCGGCGGCGAAGCACAACCCGATCCGCTGCAGTACGCCCCACGGGCGGAACCATTCCCGGTCGAAGCTGTAGTACGACAGCAGGTTCAGCAGCAGGCCGAGGCCGACGATCTTCGCCGCGCGGACCAGGATCGCGCGGCGCAGCGGCGCCGGATCGGCGCCGCCTTCCAGCCGCGGCACGATACCCAGTGCGATCGATACGCCGACCACGAACAGGAAGAACGGGAACACCAGGTCGGTCGGCGTGCAGCCGTGCCATTCGGCGTGCAGCAGCGGCGCATAGACGTGGCCCCAGTCGCCGGGATTGTTGACCAGCAGCATCGCCGCGACGGTGATGCCGCGCAGCGCGTCGACGGAAGCGAAGCGTTTCGGATTCACCACATCCACCTCCTGTCCGAGCGATGCGGGCCGCGAACGCTTCGGCCGCCGCCTTTCCGCAATCGGAACGAAGCGCGCCGCGGCTTGCGTCGCCCCTGCGGGATTGCGGGTCAGGTCGCCGGCACGCCGGCGATCCAGGTATCGAGCACCTGCAAGTCGTCCGCGCCGAGCGCGACCAGGTCGGCGCGATAACCCGGCGCGATGCGCCCGTGGCTGTCGCCGAGGCCGAGGAATTCGGCCGGATAGGTCGCGGCCATGCGCGCGGCCTCGTCGAGCGGCAGGCCGAGCAGGCGCACGCTGTTGCGCACCGCGCTGGCCATGTCGAGCGCCGAGCCGGCGAGCGCGCCGGCGGCATTGCGCACCACGCCGTCGACCTCGGTGATGGTTTCGCCGTACAGGTCGAAGCTGGGGCTGTCGGCGCCGACCATCGGCATCGCGTCGGTGACCAGGAAGACCTTGCCGTTCGGCTTCGCGGCGAGCGCCACGCGCAGGCTGGCCGGGTGCACGTGCACGCCGTCGACGATGACGCCGCACCACGCGTGCGGATCCTCCAGCGCCGCGCCGACCACGCCGGGTTCGCGGCCCTGCAGCGGGGTCATCGCGTTGTACAGGTGGGTGAAGCCGCTGACCCCGGCGCCGATGCCGGCGCGGGCTTCCTCGTAGCTGGCCGCGGTATGGCCGGCGGCGACCACCGCGCCGCGTTCGACGAAGGCGCGGATCGTGCCGGCCGGCACCCGTTCCGGCGCCAGCGTGACCAGGGTGACGCCGTTGTCGAGCGCGGTCGCCATCTCGATCTCGGCCGCGTCCGGCACGCGGAACTTGTTCGCGTCGTGCGTGCCCTTGCGCGCCGGCGCCAGGTACGGGCCTTCGAGGTGGATGCCGAGGATGCCCGGCACGCCCTGCGCGATCGCCTCGCGCACCGCGGCGACCGCCTTCGCCATCACCCCGGCGTCGTCGCTGATCAGCGTCGGCAGCATGCCGGTGGTGCCGAACCTGCGGTGTCCGCGCATCATCGTGCGCAGCGCCTCGACCGAGGTGTCGTTGTTGAACAGCGCGCCGCCGCCGCCGTTGACCTGGACATCGATGAAGCCCGGCAGCAGGTAGGCGCCGTGCAGGTCGCGCACTTCGTCGGCGCGCTTCGATGCTTCGGATGCGGCGACGAGGTCGAGGATCCTTCCGCCTTCGACCAGCACCGCGGCGCCCGCCGCGAATCCGTCGTCGGTCAGTACGCGCGCGTTGGTCAGGGCAAGCGTGCTCATGTCGGACTCAGACCGTCTCGGTGACCTTGTTCAGGTGCGGCGGCACGTCGGGATTATGGCCGCGGCGCAACGCCAGCGCATTGATCGCGCGATAGAAGCTCTGGATGGTCAGCAACGGCGCGGCCGCCGGGTTCGACGCCGGCACCAGCGGCAGATCGCCGCGTGCCGACGACAGCCACACCTGCGCGCCGCGGCCGCGGAATTCCTTGGCCAGCGCCAGCATGCCGGCTTCGGTTTCGTCCGATTGCGCGAAGCACAGCACCGGGAAGCCCGGCCCGACCAGCGCCATCGGCCCGTGCTTCACCTCGGCCGAACTGTAGGCCTCGGCGTGCAGGCCGCAGGTTTCCTTGAACTTCAGCGCCGCTTCCTGCGCGGCGGCGAGGCCGAGGCCGCGGCCGAGCACGAACAGGTTGCGCGCATCGACCAGGCCTTCGGTCAGCGCCGACCAGTCGGCCTGCCACGCCGCGCGCAGCGCCTGCGGCAGTTCGTCGAGTGCGCCGCGCAGCGGCGCGCTGTCGGCCCAGTGCGCGGCCAGCTGCAGGATCGCGGACAGCGAGGCGAGGTAGCTCTTGGTCGCGGCGACGCTCTTTTCCGGGCCGGCGCCGAGCGGGATCACCGTGTCGGCCAGTTGCGCCAGCGGCGAATCCTCGACGTTGACCAGCGCGACCACGTGCGCGCCGGCCGCGCGCGCGGCCTTCGCGTTGTGCAGCAGGTCGGGGCTCTTGCCGGATTGCGAAATGGTCAGGTACAGCGCGCCGCGCAGGTGCTGCTTCGCCTCGTACACCGAACCGACCGACGGCGAGATCGATGCGGTGACGAAGCCGAGCTGGGTCTCGAACAGGTATTTCGCGTAGGTCGCGGCGTGGTCGGAACTGCCGCGCGCGCAGGTGGCGACGAAGGCCGGCGGGCTGGCGCGCAGCGCCGCGGCGAGCTTCGCGACGACCGCTTCGTTGCGCGCGAACTGCGCGGCGACGACGTCGGCGGTTTGCGCCGCCTCGTTGAACATCAGGGTGTCTTGCGGCGCGGGCAGTGCCGCGGAGCGTGCGGGTTGCTGGGTCATGGGCTGCTCTGGGGGGAAGGCGGCCGCGGCCGCATCGGTGCGGTCGAGCCGCGCACCACCAGTTGCGGCACGAAGCCCTGGTTGCGCGGCGGCGTCGGATTGTCGGCGTAGGCATCCTGGCGCAGGCCGGCGATCAGCAGGCGCGCGGCCTGCCGGGCGATGTCCTCGGTGGCCTGCTTGGCGGTGGTCAGCGGCGGCCACGACTGGCGCGAGAACGGGCTGTCCTCGAAGCCGGCGATCGACAGGTCGTAGGGCACGTTCATGCCGGCCGACTTGGCCGCGGCCAGCACGCCGGCGGCGATCTCGTCGTTGCTGCCGAAGATCGCGGTCGGCGGCTCGCGCAGCGCCAGCAGGCGGCGCGCGCCGCGGAAGCCGTCGTCGAAGGTGTAGTCGCCGGGCACCACCAGGTGCTTGTCGACGGTGATGCCGTAGTCCCTCAGCGCCTGCTCGTAGCCGGCGTAGCGCTCGCCGCTGGAGCGGTGCTCGGGCCCGCCCCACAGGAAGCCGATGCGCTGGTGGCCGAGCTGGATCAGGTGCTCGGTGATCTCGTAGGCGGCGTCGCGGTCGTCGACGTAGACGCACGGCAGGCCGTCGTCGGGGTCCTCGGTCGCGGCGATGATCCGCACCAGCGCGATGCCGCGCGCGGCCAGCGCGTCGACCAGCTCCTTGCGCTCGGACATCGGCGCGGTCAGCACCAGCCCGGCCAGGCGCGAGCGCTGCACGAATTCGATCAGTTCGTCGGCCAGCAGCGGCGAGGTCGAATCGACCGGCTGGATCTGCAGGCCGAAGCCGGTCTCGCGGCAGGCGGCGAGCACGCCGTTCTGCACCGCGATGATGTGGTACGGGTTCGGGTTGTCGTAGACCAGGCCGATCACGAACGGCGTGCCGCTGCGCAGGTTGCGCGCCGACGGGTCGGGCTCGTAGTCGAGCTCGGCGATCGCGTGCAGCACGCGCGCGCGCGTCGCCTGCATCACCGACGGCTCGTTGTTGATCACCCGCGACACGGTCTTCAGCGAGACCTTGGCGCGTTCTGCGACATCCTTGATGGTGGCTCTGCGCATGGCGATGTCCGGTGGCGATGGCTCGGGTCACGCCGGCATCGCGGCGGCGGCGTGGGCGATAGCGATGGTAGTCGTGCTGCGCATGGCCATGGCCGAACCGCACCCCCTGGTCAGCTCGCGTCCCCCGGAAACCTGCATGGCAGGCCAGGGCCAACGTTGTCATAGTTTTCCCGGTTTCAGCCGCCACGGCAACCGTTTGCCGGCTTCGGCACCTTACTGCGGCCGGTTTTCGCGATGTCGCCGCCCGCCACCGGAGCGGTCGCCGCCCCGGAAAGGCGGCTCGGGTCCGCAGCCGGAATACCGACAAATTTGCAAACAATCCGGGGCCACGCCAGCTGAACAGGGGCGAGCCGGCACGGATTGGCCGGTTTGCACGGCAAACCGATGACAGACCATTGACATCGTTGTCTTTGCATGTCCAAACTCCGTCCAAACCGGCGTCCAATTCGGCGCCGCGACGGGTGCGAGGCATGGGAGAGGCATGGTCGCAATGGTCAGTCCAACCGCAGGAGACGCGCGGGTGAACGGGGCGCCGTTCCTGGCCGCCGACGTCGGCGGCACCCACGTGCGCCTGGCCATCGTGCGCAGCGCCGGCCCCGCCGCGCCGGTCGAGGTGCTCGCCTTCCGCAAGTACCACTGCACCGACCATCCCGGCCTGGCCGACTTCATCGCCGACTTCCTCGGCGGCCACGACGGCGCGAAGATCGACCGCGGCGTCATTGCCAGCGCCGGCTACGCGCTGGACGACGGCACCGTCATCACCAGCAACCTGCCGTGGCCGTTGTCGATCCGCGAAACCCGCGAGCGCCTGGGCTTCGCCGACCTGCGCCTGGTCAACGATTTCGAAGCCGTGGCCCATGCCGCGGCCACCCTCGACAGCCGCGAGGCGACCCGCGTGGCCGGCCCGGAACGGCCGGCGGCACGCGGCCCGGTGCTGGTGCTGGGCCCCGGCACCGGCCTGGGCGCCGCGCTGTGGATCCCGCGCGGCGAGCGCGGCTTCGTGCTGCCGACGGAAGCCGGTCAATCCGCGCTGGCTCCCGGCAACGAACTGGAGCTGGCGCTGCTGGCGCTGATGCTGAAGCGGCAACCGCACGTGTCGATCGAGCACGCGGCGATTTCCGGCCCCGGCATCCGCAACCTCTACAACGCGCTGTGCGAACTGCGCGGCGCGCGGCCGGCGCTGTCCGCGCCAAGCGACATCACCGCCGCCGCGCAAGCCGGCGGCGACGCGATCGCGCGCGAGGCGCTGGAAACCTTCTGCGGCATCCTCGGCAGCGCGGTCGGCGACATGGCGATGAACTACGGCGCCACCGGTGGCATCCGCCTGGCCGGCGGCTTCCTGCCGCAGATCCGCGAATTCCTCCTCCACAGCAGCTTCGCCGCGCGCTTCCTCAACAAGGGGCCGATGCGCGCGGCGCTGGAACGCATCCCCGTGCACCTGGTCGAACACGGCCAACTCGGCGTCGTCGGCGCCGCGAACTGGTACCTCGACCACGCGGGCAGCGGTTAGGAGCGGTTCGTTGTGCGCCGCGCGGCGTCCACGCGCGGCGGGCGATGGATCGCGGCAAACGGACAAGAGAAAGAACGGGAAGGCGGTATCGGCAACCAGCGGCGCGGCAACCGGCGCCGCTTCCAACAACTCCACCAACGAGGGGACACACCATGAAATACAAGAAGACCCTGCTTTCGGCCGCGATCGTGACCAGCCTGGGCCTCGCGGCGCAGGCGGTCGCGCAGGAAGCCCCGGCGACGGCCGACGAGGCCAAGCAGCTCGACACGATCACCGTGGTCGGCATCCGCGGCAGCATCGAGAAGGCGCTCGACATCAAGCGCGACGCCAAGTCGCACGTCGAGGTCGTCACCGCCGAGGACATCGGCAAGCTGCCGGCGAAGAACGTGGCCGACACGCTGCGCGAACTGCCGGGCGTGACCATCAGCTCCTCCAGCGCCAGCGAGGGCGGCTTCGACGAAGCCGACCGCGTCAGCATGCGCGGCACCAGCCCCGGCCTGACCCAGACCCTGGTCAACGGCCACAACATCGGCACCGGCGACTGGTTCGTGCTGAGCCAGGTGCAGACCGTGGGCCGCAGCGTCAGCTTCTCGCTGCTGCCGTCGGAAATCGTCGACCAGGTCGTCGTGCACAAGTCGTCCGAGGCCAAGCTGGTCGAAGGCGGCGCCACCGGTTCGGTCGACATCATCACCCGCCGCCCGCTGCAGTACGCCGACAACTTCACCGCCAGCGCCGCGCTCGGCGCGGTCCATGCCGACCTGCCGGGCAAGACCGACCCGCAGCTCAGCGCCCTGCTCAACTGGAAGAACGACGCCGGCAACTTCGGCGTGATGGTGCAGGCCTTCTCCGAAGAGCGCCACCTGCGCCGCGACGGCCAGGAAGTGGTCGGCGGCTACGGCGCCGCCACCGTCGACGGCCAGAACGTGCTGTACCCGAACCTGCTGGGCGCAGTGCTGTTCGAACAGGAACGCAAGCGCACCGGCGGCGTGCTCGACATCGAGTTCAAGGCCAGCGACGACCTGACCCTGGACCTCAACGCCTTCACCTCGAAACTGAAGGCGGACAACTACAACCGCAACTTCATGCTGTGGGGCAGCCAGTTCATCGGTTCGCAGGCGCCGACCGCCTACACCATCGATAACGGCGTGCTCACCAGCGCCAGCTGGACGGCGGACCCGGAAAGCGCCGTGCCCTACGGCGTGTACGACATGATCTCGCGCCCGGGCGCGAAGTCCTCGTCCAACTACGTCGCCCTCAGCGCCGACTGGCAGGCCGGCGACTCGCTGGGCTTCAAGTTCCAGGCCGGCACCAGCAAGGGCAAGGGCAGCAGCCCGACCCAGGACGTGCTGGAAACCGGCCTGATCCCGACCGGCGGAACGCTGGGCTGGCAGATGCACGGCATCGGCGAGGCGATCGACTGGTCGTTGGGCGAAGGCAACGCCGCCACCAACCACCATCCGGAATTCGGCTGGATCTTCGGCGGCCAGGGCATCGACGTGGAGGACAAGGAAGACTGGTTCGCCGCCGATGGCGAATACGGCTTCGTCGACGGCGCGCTGGCGTCGCTCGATTTCGGCGTGCGCTACGCCGAGCACGAGCGCCGTAACGACTTCGAGATCGCGCAGGGCCCGAACTGGGCCACGGCCTGGAACGACATCGCCTCCTACGCCGGCTACGCGTCCGGTGCCGGCCACTACCCGGGCGACTTCGCCAACGGCCTCGACGGCAGCTTCCCCGGCGGCATCTGGTACTACACGCCGGAACAGCTGGCCGCGATCAACGCCGAGTTCGCCAACCGCAACAATCCCGAGCGCTTCTATTTCTCCGACGTGTACGGGGTGAAGGAGAAGAACAGCGCCGCGTACGTGCAGGCCAACTTCGAGGGCGACAACTGGAGCGGCAACGTCGGCCTGCGCTACGTCAAGACCGACAGCGACATCCGCTACAACCAGGCGCTGCCGGTGGCCTCGGGCATCCCGGGCGCGATCACCGGCTCGGCCTTCGGCGACTACCTGCCGGTCACGGTCAACAACGACTACGCCAAGCTGCTGCCGAGCGCCAACCTGAAGTTCAACCTCGGCGACGACGTGGTGGCGCGCTTCGCGGCCTCGCGCACGATGACCCGCCCCGACTATTCGGCGCTGGCCGGTTCGCTGTCGCTCGACGACCTGACCCACACCGGCAGCGGCGGCAACCCGAACCTGAGGCCGCTGGTCTCGACCAACTTCGACGCTTCGCTGGAATGGTATTTCGCGCCGCGCGCGCTGCTGGCCGCCAGCGTGTACAGCATGCAGCTGGACGACTATGTCGGCTTCGGCAACGCGACCATCCAGTACAAGGACCAGGCCGCCAGCCACGAGACCGGCACCGACGTGTACAGCGACTACCTGGTTTCCGTGCCGGTCAACACCAACGGCAGCGTCAAGGGCTTCGAGCTGACCTACAAGCAGCCGATCGGCGAGAACTTCGGCTTCGACGGCAACTACACCTACGCCGACGGCGAGACCGCCAACGGCGGCCCGCTGAACGGCACCTCGAAGAACACCTACAACCTGTCGGGCTGGTTCGAGAACGAAACGTTCAGCGCGCGCGTCACCTACAGCTTCCGCGAGGCCTTCTACGCCGGCGTCAGCCGCACCGATGCGTTCTACGAGGACGACTTCGGCACGGTGTCGGCGTCGTTCAACTACAAGGCGACCGACTGGCTGACCGTCAGCCTGGACGGCCTGAACCTGAACGATCCGGTCAAGTCGTACTACACCAGCAGCGCCGCCGGCGTGCTGCCGTACGCGATGTATTCCAACGGCCGCCAGTACTACCTGAACCTGCGCTTCAAGTTCTGATTCTCTCCCGGCTGCATGCAGTGCTCCACTTCACGGGCCCGGACTTGTCCGGGCCCTTTTTCTTTTGCAGTCTTGCCTTTTTCGCACCCTTTCAACCCGCCCACGCCTAACATCGGCGCCTCGCGCCAGGAAACGGGAAACCCGATGAAGCCTTCGCTCTTTCTCCGCATCGCCGCCACGCTCGCCGCCATGGCCCTGCTGCCCGCCTGCACGCAGGGCGCCGGCAAGCCGGAGCCGTCCGTCCCGGCCGTCTCCGCCGAGGCGATCCGGCCGGCGCTGATCCCCGTGCCCGCGACGCTGCAAACCGGCAGCGGCGAATTCGTCGTCGACGCGGGCACGAAACTGCACGCCGACAGCGATGCCGCGCGGCGCGTGGCGGAACGCTTCAACGGATTCCTCGCCGCGGCGAAATGGCCCGAGCTGAAGCCCGGGGAAAGCGGCGCGTCCGGCGGCATCCGCTTCGAAGCCGTCACCACCGGCACCACTTCGCCGGAAGCCTATTCGCTGGACGTGACGCCGGACGGCGTGGTCGTGCGCGCGACCGACGAGCGCGGCCTGTTCTACGGCGCGGTCACGCTATGGCAGCTGCTGACCCAGGGCGAGGACGGGCGCGTCGTGCTGCCGGCAATGCACATCGACGACACGCCGCGCTTTTCCTGGCGCGGGCTGATGCTGGACTCGGCGCGGCACTTCCAGAGCGTCGACGAGATCAAGCGCCTGCTCGATGCGATGGCGCTGCACAAGCTCAACGTGTTCCACTGGCACCTGACCGACGACCAGGGCTGGCGGATCGAGATCAGGAAATACCCGAAGCTGACCGAGGTCGGCGGCTGCCGCATCCCGGCCGGCGACGCCGGCATCGACCCCACGACCGGCAAGCCGGCGCCGTATTGCGGCTACTACACGCAGGACCAGATCCGCGACGTGGTCGCCTATGCCGCCGCGCGCCACATCACCATCGTGCCGGAGATCGACGTGCCCGGCCACGCCACCGCCGCGATCGCCGCGTATCCGCGGCTCGGCCTGCTCGGCGAGGCGCCGGCGGTGTCGAACGAATGGGGCGTGCACGCCAACCTGTTCAACACCGAGGAAAGCACCTTCAGGTTCCTCGGGGACGTGTTCGGCGAAGTCGCCGCCCTGTTCCCCGGCGAGTACGTGCACGTCGGCGGCGACGAGGCGGTGAAGGACCAGTGGATCGCGTCGCGGCACGTGCAGCAGCGGATGAAGGAGCTGGGCGCGAAGGACGAGATGGCGATGCAGGGCCTGCTGGTGGCGCGGCTGCAGAAGCTGCTTGCCGCCAGCGGCAAGCGCCTGATCGGCTGGGACGAGATCCTCGAGGGCGACCTGCCGCCGTCGGCCACGGTGATGTCGTGGCGCGGCACCGAGGGCGGCATCGCCGCCGCCAACCGCGGCCACGACGTGGTGATGACGCCGGTGGACACGTTGTACCTGGATTACCTGCAGAGCGATTCGCCCGACGAGGTGCCCGGCCGCCCGACGCTGTCGACGCTGAAGGACGTGTACGACTTCGAGCCGCTGCCGTCGGCGCTGCCCGAGGACCGGCAGCAGCACATCCTGGGCCTGCAGGCCAATGCGTGGACCGAGCACATGCGCACCTTCGACCGCGTGCAGCACCAGGTCTTCCCGCGCATCGCCGCGCTGGCCGAAACCGGCTGGTCGCCGGCGGCGAAGAAGAACTACGACGATTTCCTCGTCCGCCTGCCCGCGCAGTTGCGCCGCTACGACGCGCTCGGCATCAAGTACGCGAAGACGCCGTTCGAGGAGAAGGCCGTCGCGCAGGGCAACAGCCGCAGCGACGAGCAAATGGCGTTGTGCAGCCGCACGGTGCCGTTGCGCCTGGAAGACGACGGTCCGTTCGCCGGCGAACGCGCGATCTTCAACGTCGACATCTTCAATCCGTGCTGGGAATGGAAGCAGGCGCGGCTGGCCGGCATCGGCGCGGTCGAAGTGCGCGCCGGGCGCATCCCGTACAACTTCCAGCTGGCCCACGACGAGGAGAAGCGCAGCTTCAAGCCGGCGAAGTCCGCGCACGGCGAGCTGGTGGTCCGAGCCGGTTGCGACGGCGCGGAACTGGCGAACGTGCCGCTGCCGGCGCAACCGGACGCGGACGGCTTCGTCACGCTGCAGGCGCCGATCCCGGCGCGGTCGCGGCCGGCCGACCTGTGCGTCTATTTCACCGGCGACACGCGGCCGGCGATGTGGGTGCTGGACCGGGTCACCCTGGTCCCGAAGCGGTGATTCACGGATAGAGCAAATGGCGCCGGCGCTGGCGCCGGAACGCTTCCAGCGCCGGTTGCCAGCGCGCCTCGATGGCGTCGAGCGGATCGCCGCGCTCGATCGCCTGCTTCAACCACGCATTGCCGGCGAGCTTGTCGAAGAAGTCCGGCGATGCGCCGGGCAGGCCGGACTGGAACCTGAAATCCCGCGGATACAGGTCGTGCAGGGTCTTCACCAGCGCCACCCCGGTGCGGAACGGCTGGAATGCGTCGCGGTCGAACACGTGCAGTTGCACGCCGCCGCACGGCACGTCCTTGTGCTTGGAGAAGCTCGGCGTGAACCAGGTCGGGCGGAAGCGCACGCCGGGCAGGCCGAGCGCATTGAGCCTGGCGGCGAGCTGCCGCGCATCGACGAACGGCGCGCCGATGGTCTCGAACGGACGCGTGGTGCCGCGGCCCTCGGAAACGTTGGTGCCCTCGATCAGCGCCGTGCCCGGATAGACCAACGCGGTGTCGCGGGTGGGCATGTTCGGCGACGGCGGCACCCACGGCATCGTGCCGCCGGGTTCGGCGTCGCCGCGGTGCCAACCGCGCATCTTCACCACGGCCAGTTCCGCGCCGATGCCGAATTCGTCGTTGAACAGCGTCGCCAGCTCGCCGATGGTCATGCCGTGGCGCACCGGGATCGGGAACATGCCGACGAAGGACGAGAACTCCGGATCGAGCACGGGGCCTTCGACCTTTTCGCCGCCCAGCGGGTTCGGCCGGTCCAGCACCCACACCGGGATGCCCCGCTTCTTCGCCGCGCGCAGCACGTTGGCCAGCGTGTAGGGATAGGTGTAGTAGCGCGCGCCGACGTCCTGGATGTCGAACAGCAGCACGTCGACGCCGTCCAGCATCTCCACGGTCGGTTCGCGGGTCTTGCCGTACAGGCTGTACACCGGCAGCCCGGTCGCCGTGTCGCGCGACGAGTCCACGTGCCCGCCGGCCTGCACGTCGCCGCGCACGCCGTGCTCGGGACCGTACAGCGCGACCAGCCGGAAGTCCTTGCGCGCGGCGAGCAGGTCGATGTCGCTGCGCAATTCGCGGTCCACGCCGGTCATGTTGGTGACCAGGCCGATGCGCTTGCCGTGCAGTTCGCCGGCGCGTTCGTGCAGCAGCACCTCGATGCCGGGCTCCGGGCCGGTCCCGGGTCGATCGCAGTTGCAGCCGGATGCGAAGGACGGCGCTGCCAGCGGCAGCAGCGCGACGAGACAAGCAAGGGAACGGCGCAGGGTCATCAAAATGTGGGGCATGACGGACGTCATGCACAACGATAGCCGAATTCGGCGGATAATCCGTACCATCGCGCCCCGGGAGCCACGATGACCCGTTTTGTCCTGCTTTCCGTCGCCGTGGCTGCTTTTCTGCCAGCGCTGGCCGGCTGCACGACCGCGAGTACCGGCACGGCCATCGCGCCCGCGCTGATCCCGCAGCCTGCGTCGATGGAGATTGGCAACGGCAGGTTCGTTGTCGATGCCAATAGCATCATCAATGCCGACGGCCATGCGGCGTTGCGAGTGGCGGAACGTTTCAACGGATTCCTGTCCGAAGCGAGACTCGCGCAGTTGCGAGTCGTCCCATCCCACGGCGAGCGATCGCCGCTTCCCCACGCGATCTATCTCGGCCTGGCACCCGTCGGCGACATTCCGCCGGGCGGTTACACGCTCGACATCGACAGTAGTGGCGTTGCAATCCTCGCCGGCGATGAAGCCGGCCTGTTCTACGGCGCGGTGACGCTGTGGCAACTGCTCACGCAGGGTGAGGACGGGCGCGTCGTGCTGCCGGCGCTGCGCATCGACGACGCACCGCGTTTTCGCTGGCGCGGCTACATGCTCGATTCGGCGCGGAATTTCCACACGGTCGCGCAGGTGAAGAAGATCCTCGACGCGATGGCGCTGCACAAGCTCAACGTGTTCCACTGGCACCTGACCGACGACCAGGGCTGGCGGATCGAGATCAGGAAATACCCGAAGCTGACCGAGGTCGGCGGCTGCCGCATCCCGGCCGGCGACGCCGGCATCGATCCCGCGACCGGCGAGCGGGTGCCGTATTGCGGCTGGTACACGCAGGACGACATCCGCGACGTGGTCGCCTATGCCGCCGCCCGCCACATCACCATCGTGCCGGAGATCGACGTGCCCGGCCACGCCACCGCCGCGATCGCCGCGTACCCGCGGCTCGGCACCGAAGGAAAGCAGATCCCGGTGACCGCCTACCGCGGCATCCATTCCAACCTGTTCAACGTCGAGGAAGGCACGTTCCGCTTCCTCGACGACGTGTTCGCCGAAGTGGCGCAGCTCTTTCCCGGCGATTACATCCACATCGGCGGCGACGAGGCATTGAAGGACCAGTGGCAGGCCTCGAAGCCGGTACAGGCGAAGATCCGCGCGCTGGGCCTGGCGGACGAAACGGCGCTGCAAAGCTGGTTCGTCCATCGCCTGGAAGCGATCCTGCATGCGCACGGCAAGCGCCTGCTCGGCTGGGACGAGATCCTCGAAGGCGGCCTGTCGCCCGATGCCACGGTGATGTCGTGGCGCGGCATCGAGGGCGGCATCGAAGCGGCGAAACAGGGCCACGACGTGGTGATGTCGCCGGTGTCCAGCCTGTATTTCGACTACCTGCAGACTGATTCGCCGAACGAGTTCCCCGGCCGGCCCGCGCCGCGGCTGCTGCCGATGCGCAAGGTCTATGACTTCGAACCGGTGCCGGACGAACTCGACGAATCGCAGCGCCGGCACATCCTCGGCCTGCAGGCGAACATGTGGACCACCGACAACCGCCTGTTCGCCGGGGTCGAGCACAACACCTTCCCGCGCCTGCTCGCCGTCGCCGAGACCGGCTGGACGCCGAGAGAGAAGAAGGACTACGCAAGCTTCCTGCAGCGATTGCCGGCATGGATCAAGCGTTACCAGGCGCTCGGCATCGGCTACGCGCGCACGCCGTTCGAGACGATCCTCGACGCCAGGCCCGACAACCGGGAAGGCCACGCGCGCATCGCGCTCGCCAACCCGCTCGGCTACACGATCCGCTACACGCTCGACGGCAGCACGCCGACATCGGCATCGACGCCGTATGGCGGGCCGTTGTCGCTGAAGCTGCCGGCGAAGCTGCGGGCCACGGCGTTTTCCGCCGGCGAGGCCTTGGATCCCGTCGGCGACTTCGACGTCACCGCTGCCGGCTTGCTGACCCGCACCGACGAGCAACTGCAGCAGTGTGCGGCCAATGGCCCGGTGCTGCGCATGGACGACGACGGTCCGTTCGATCCGGAGGGAAAGCGCCGCCGCGCCCTGTTCAACGTCGCGATCATGGCGCCCTGCTGGCGGTGGGAGGACGCGCCGCTGGACGGCATCGCCGGCATCGAGGTCCGCGCCGGCCGCCTGCCCTACATCTTCAACCAGAGCGCGGAGGAAGACGCCGCGCGCAAGTACCTGCCGGCGAAGAACGCGCACGGCGAGCTCGACGTCCGCGCCGGTTCCTGCGCGGGCGAAACCGTCGCCAGCGCACCGCTGCCGGCGCGGCCGGACGCCGACGGCTTCGTCACCGTGCACGCGCCGCTGCGCCGCAAGTTCGACGCCGCCGATTCGCTGTGCATCCGCTTCAGCGGCGACTTCCGCCCGCAGATGTGGGCGCTGGACCGGATTACCCTTTCCCCGTCACCCTGAGCCATGATCGCCATGTCCCGATTCCGCAAACTCAAGTACGGCGCCCTGTTCCTGTCCCTGCTGGCCGGCATCGCCCACGCGCGCGGCGGCAACGACGACGTGCTCAAGCTGCTCGGCATCAGCCCGTCGGAGCAGTCGCGCGACTACGTGCGGAACAAGCAGCAGTTCCAGCTGCACACGCTGCTGACCGAACAGCGCCATCCGCAGACCATGGACCTGAGCCGGCGCATCGCCGGCGACACCACCGCCGGCCTGCAGGCCCTGTTCGCGGTCGACCGCGACGTGGTCGCCACGATGGATGCCGTCGCCGCCGACCCGGCACGCCTGCGCAAGCTGCAGGAAGCCTCGCAGGCGATGCAGGACGCGTTGCGCAGCGGCCACCGCGTCTACTTCTACGGCACCGGCTCGACCGGCCGCCTCGCCGAAACGCTGGAGAGCGGGCTGTGGCGGCCGTTCTGGCTGCGCGTGGCCCGGACGGATGCGTGGGAAAGGATCCGCAAGGCCTATCCGGGCATCGAGGACCGGGTGCGCGGCGAGATCACCGGCGGCGACCGCGCGCTGATCTCGTCGCTGGAAGGCTTCGAGGACCTGCAGCTGATCGGCCGCCTGCAGCTGCACGACAACGGCATCGGCAAGGACGACGTGGTCTTCGCCGTGACCGAGGGCGGCGAGACCTCGGCGGTGATCGGCACCGCCAAGGAAGGCGCCGAGATCAACGGCAACGACCCGCGCAAGACCTGGTTCGTCTACAACAACCCGGACGAGGTGCTGCTGCCGTTCGTGCGCAGCCGCGAGGCGATCGAACACCCCGGCATCAGCAAGATCAAGCTGCCGACCGGCCCGCAATCGATCACCGGCTCGACCCGCATGCAGGCCACCACGACCAGCCTGTACGCGCTGGGGGTGGCGATGGAGGACGCGATCCGCGCGTTGCTCAGGCCGCTGTTGTCGAAGCAGGAACTGCGCGACCTCGGCTTCGACGAGAAGGCCGACATCGCCTCGCGCCTGCGCGACTTCGCCGCGCTGCAGGAAACCGTCGCCGACGCCGCCCCCCTGCTGGCGCCGTGGACGGACCTCGAATCCTCCACCTACGCCAGCGGCCACCACGCGACCTACCTCGTGCAACGCGCACTGATGCCGGTGTTCGTCGACGTCACCGAACGCGCCCCGACCTTCCGCCTCGCGCCGCTGGACCGCGTCGACGCCGCGGAGCGCCGCTCGTGGATCCAGGTGTGGACGCCGGCAAAGGACGCGGACTCGGCATGGAACGCGTTGCTGCATCGCCCGTTCCACGGGCTCGATCCGGCGCTGTACGCGAAGCCGTTCGAAGAGCAGATCGACGACCCGTGGCTGCGCAACGCCGCCGCGCGCGGCCTGGCCAACGCCGGCGCCGAGCAGCAGCGGCTCTACGACCTGTCGCTGTCGGCGGACAACCTGCAACGCTTCGGGCCGTCGCGCGGCGACCATGGCGCGATGATCCTGCTCGGCGCCGAGTCGCCGCGGGAGCTCGGCAGGGACTGGCTGCGCCGGTTCGCCGACGGCGGCGCCTCGCTGGGCATCGTCCACGTCGGCGACGCGCCGCTTCCCGCCGGCGAACTGGTCGCGCTGCGCCGGGACGTGCCGCGGCTGCAGGTGTTCGACCTGGCGCTGCCGCTGCGGCACGACCCGCTGGAGCTGAACCGCACCATCGCGCTGAAGATGCTGCTCAACGCGCATTCCACCGGCATCATGGCCAAGCTCGGCCGCGTGGTCGGCAACACCATGACCGCGGTGCAGCCGGGCAACCTGAAGCTGTACGGCCGCGCCACCTTCCTGATCCAGTCGCACGTCAACGCGGTGCTGGCCAGCGGCAAGTGGCAGGAGGCCAACGGCGGGCACGCGCCGCTGGATTACGCCGATGCCAACGCGGTGATGTTCGACGCGGTGGACTGGCGCCACGACAACGCCGCGCAGGCCACCGCGCCGGAGGTGGAACTGAGCATCGTGCGCATCCTCGAGAGCCTGCGCCTGCAGCGCGGCATTTCGTGGGGCGAGGCCAACGCGCTGCTGCAGCAGCGCAAGCTGGACGACTACCTCGCCGACTACGACGATTGAAATCCCGCGCGGGAGCGGGCCCCGCCCGCTCCTACCGCATCCCGCGGCTGTCGAATTTCAGCAGCGCATCCCGCCACGGCGTCAGCTGCGTGCCCAGCCCGGCGATCACGCCCAGCGTGTTCGCCAGCGCGTCGCGCGCGTCCATCATCCGGTCGACGGTCAGCGCGCCCTGCGCGTATTCCACGCCGATGCCCATCAGCACCAGGCCGATGCCGGCGCCGAGCAGCGAACTCCAGCGCGGGAACAACTGCACCGCCCATGCCGCCAGCGCGAAGTAGGCGGACAGGTGCAGCAACTTGTCGCCGTTGCGCACCTCCGGCAGCGGCAGGCCCGCCGGCGACGCCAGCGAGCCGATCACTACCGCGGCGATCGCCGCGCACCACAGGCCGCTCCACAGCAGCGGGCGGCGGAACGGCTTGAGCGAACGGCCGAAGCGGTATTCCATCGTGACGTCCCCTCTACAGGCGCCAGCTCAGGTCGCCGGCGAGGAATGCGGTCTCGAAATCGGCGTCGCGGGCGAAACCCATGGCCTGGAAACGCTCGCCCATCTCGGTCGGCAAGGTCAGTTTCTTCGCCTCGTTGGCGAACTTCAGCGGCAGCGCCGCGTCGCCGCGCTCGTCGACTTCGCGCAAGCGGTCGGCCAGGCCGTTGCCGAGCAGGAAACTGGCCTGGGTGCAGTAGCCGGCCAGGTCGAAACCGGCGCCGGTGCCCGCCTCCGCCAGCGCGGTGAAGTCGACCGATGCGGTGATGTCCTGCAGTCCCGGCCAGGCGTAGACGTCGTTGTGCAGGCGGTGCCGGTAGAACGCACGCAGCGTGCCGTCGTCGCGCTCGGGCAGGTAGTACTCGCCGCGCGGATAGCCGTAGTCGACGAACAGCATCGCGCCGGCCTGCAGCCCGCCCATCACCGCCTGCACCCAGTACGGCAGTTGCGGCAGCAGTTCGGAGCGGTAGCCGTCGGCGAACGGTCGCTTCAGGTAATGCTCGACGTGGCGCACCGCCGCGGCCAGCAGCGCGTCGGCGGGGCGTTCGCAGCGGACGAAGCGGCCCTCGCCGTCCAGCGCCACGCCTTCCTCGAACACCTCGCCGTCGTGGATCGCGAAGCGCGGCGTCGGCAGCGCGTCGATTACCTCGTTGGCGAACAGCACGCCGTTCCACTTCTCGGTGGGCGGCGCGTCCAGCCATTCGATGCAGTCGAACACCAGCGGCGACAGGTTTTGCCGCAGGCGCGCGCGCTGGCGTTCGCGCAGGTCGGCGCTGGGTTCGAGGATCGCGTAGCGCGCCGGCATCGCGTCGGCCTGCAGCAGGCGCTTCAGCGCGACCTCGGCGAACGCGCCGCTGCCGCCGCCGATCTCGAGCAACTGCGCTTCCGGGCCGAGCTGGCGCAGCACCGGCGCGACCGCCTCGGCGACGCAGGCGGCGAACAGCGGACCGAGTTCCGACGCGGTGACGAAGTCGCCCTCGCCGCCGAACTTGGCGCTGCCGGCGCTGTAGTAGCCCAGCCCCGGCGCGTACAGGCAGCGCTCCATGAAGCGCGAGAACGGGATGCTGCCGTTCGCCGCGATTTCCGCGCGCAGGCTGGCGGCAAGGCGCGCACTGTGTTCGAGCGCGTCGGCGTCGGGGGGCGGGAACTCGGCGGACATGGCGCACATGGTACGCGGAGTTCCTCCGCCAGAGGCCGGCGCGCACCCCGGTCGAGCCGCCCCGCCAGTCGGCCAGGACCCGTCGACGCCACCGGAACAGGCCCTGGTGCGACAATGCGGCCGGACCCATCGAAGGACACCCGCGTGAGCGAACCCCGACGCGTCGCCCTGATCACCGGCGCCGCCAGGCGCATCGGTGCGGCCATCGCCCGCCGCCTGTACGCCGACGGCTACGCGCTGGCACTGCACTACCGCGGCTCGCAGGCCGAGGCGCACGCGTTGGCCGTGGAACTGGAAACCACGCGCCCCGGCAGCGTTCTCACGCTGCAGGCCGACCTGGCCGAATTCGACCGCCTGCCGGAACTGGTGGCGAAGGCCGTCGGCCATTTCGGCCGGCTCGACGCGCTGGTCAACAACGCCTCGGCCTACTACGCCACGCCGATCGGCAGCGCGACGCCGCAGCAGTGGGACGAGCTGTTCGCCAGCAACGCGCGTGCGCCGTTCTTCCTGTCGCAGGCCGCGGCGCCGCACCTGAAGGCCAGCCGCGGCGCCATCGTCAGCATCGCCGACGTCTATGCCGAACGCCCGCTGCCGGGCCATTCGATCTACAGCATGGCCAAGGCGGCACTGGTGATGATGACCAAGTCGCTGGCGCGCGAACTCGCGCCGGAAGTGCGGGTCAACGCGGTCGCGCCCGGCAACATCCTGTGGGCGGAGAACCCGGACAAGGCCGAGACGCCGCAACTGCTGCGCGAACGCGTGCCCTTGCAGCGCCAGGGCAAGCCGGAGGAAATCGCCTCGGCGGTGAGCTGGCTGCTGGGCGGCAACGATTTCGTCACCGGGCAGATCCTCGCCGTCGACGGCGGAAGATCGACGTTCATCTGATGGGCTATCGCCGCGCGACCTTGGCGACGAGGTCGCGGAACAGCGGATGCGCCAGCTTCGCCGGGTCTTCCCACAGCGGCGCGCCATGCGCGTCGCATTCGCCGACCAGGTCGATGTCGATGACGCACGGCTCGTCCTCGGGCGTGCGGCCCAGCTTCTGTTCCAGCTCCTTCAGCCACGGCGCGAACTCCGTGCGCGGCAGTTCGCTGCAGAACAGCAGCGCCTGGTTGACGTAGTGGTGGCCGTCGCCCGGCACCACGCTCGGCGAGTGCACGATGCCGGATCGGGCCAGGATGCGTCCGCGCCGCTTCAGTCCGTCGCGGGCATGGCGCAGCCGCGCTTCCTCGTCGGTGCCGCTGCCGAGCAGCAGCACGTAGCGGTGTTCGCTCATGCGCGCGGTCTTTCGCGGACGATGCGCACGCCGACCCCGCGCGCGGCCGGCACCGCGCCGGGCTTGCTCACGCGCAGCGACAGGGTTGCGACGGGAAAGCGTCGCAGCAATTCACCGGCGATGCGCTCGGCCAGCGCCTCGACCAGCTGGAACTTCGAATCGCGGCAGATCGCGACGATGGCTTCCGCCACCTGCGCGTAGTCGATGGTGTCGGCGAGCGCGTCGCTGGCGCCGGGCCCGCGGTTGTCGAAGCCCATCTCGACGTCGAACAGCAGCTTCTGCGGCGCGGTGCGTTCCCAGTCGTAGACGCCGATCAGCGCGTCGGCCTCGAGGGCCTCGATGAAGACGATGTCCATGCGCGGAAGCATATCCGCTTTTGCCGCCCTCCCTGCGCAAGCCGAAACCCGGCTCGCCGCTGCCTTGCCCTCGTTCCGCAGGATTAAGAGCGGCAGCGAAATGGATGCCGGCCGCGCGGCCGCTGGAAACCCGGCTCGCGCCGGAATGGCGAACGTTACACCGCCGGCAGCGTCGCCATGTCCCAGCGCGGCGTCACCTTCACCTGCGCGTCCTCGTGCTGGCCGGCTTCGAGCCGCAGTGCGCCGGCGTAGGCGATCATCGCGCCGTTGTCGGTGCACAGCTCCATGCGCGGGAAGCAGACCCGGCCGCCGCGCTTCTGCGCCATCGCCTGCAGCTTCGCCCGCAGGCGCTGGTTGGCGCCGACGCCGCCGGCGACGATCAGCGTGTCGCAACCGGCTTCGTCCAGCGCGCGTTCGCACTTGATCGCGAGGGTATCGACCACCGCGTCCTCGAAGCCGCGGGCGATGTCGGCGCGGGTCTGCTCCGACTGGTCGGAGTCGCGCCACGCCAGCAGCACCTGGGTCTTTAGGCCGCTGAAACTGAAGTCGAGGCCGGGCCGGTCGGTCATCGGCCGCGCGAACCGGAACCGGCCAGGCACGCCTTGCTCGGCCAGCCTCGCCAGTTGCGGGCCGCCGGGGTACGGCAGGCCCATCAGCTTGGCGGTCTTGTCGAAGGCCTCGCCGGCGGCATCGTCGAGGGTTTCGCCGAGCAGGCGGTACTTGCCGATGGCGTCGACCGCGACCAGCTGGGTATGGCCGCCGGAAACCAGCAGGGCGACGAATGGCGGCTGCGGCGGGTCGTTTTCGATCAGCGGCGCCAGCAGGTGGCCTTCCATGTGGTGCACGCCGACCGCCGGCAGGTCCAGCGCCCAGGCCAGCGAACGGGCGACCCCGGCGCCGACCAGCAGCGCGCCGACCAGCCCCGGTCCGGAGGTATAGGCCACCCCGTCGAGGTCTTCGGGCTTCAGTCCGGCCTCGGCCAGGGTCTGCCGGATCAGCGGCAGCAGCTTGCGCACGTGGTCGCGGCTGGCCAGTTCAGGAACTACCCCGCCGTATTCGGCGTGCAACGCAATCTGGCTGTAGACGGCATGCGCCAGCAGTCCGTCCGCGCCGGCCCGGGCCGTGTCGTGACGTGCCGTCTCAAAGATGGCCACGCCGGTTTCGTCGCAGGAGGTTTCGATGCCGAGGACGCGCATTGACCGGTATCTGGGGGCTATCCGATTGATTCGGAAGGGGCGCCGGACTTGCATCCGGGCGGAGCGGGTCATTATAATGCGCGGCTCCCCCGGCCTGCCCGGGGAATTTCATTCACCGAGATCACGTATGCCCAGCGTCAAAGTCCGCGAAAACGAGCCGTTCGAGTTTGCCCTGCGTCGCTTCAAGCGCACCTGCGAAAAGGCCGGCGTCCTGGCCGAAACCCGCAAGCGCGAGTTCTACGAAAAGCCGACCCAGGAACGCAAGCGCAAGGCCGCCGCCGCGGTGAAGCGCCAGCTGCGCCGCAGCTCGCGCGACGTCACCAAGCGTCAGCGCCTGTACTGAGCCGGCCCGCCGCGCCTGCGCGCGGCGCCGCTCCTGTGGCAGCCATCAAGCCGGCACGCGCGAGCGTAGCCGGCTTTTTGCGTTCCCCGCCCTGATAGCCCACAAGCAAGAATCCACGAATCCGAGGAGATTCCCATGTCCCTGAAGCAGCAACTGACCGACGACATGAAGGCCGCGATGAAGTCCGGCGACAAGGAACGCCTGGCCACCATCCGCCTGATCAACGCCGCGATCAAGCAGAAGGAAGTCGACGAGCGCATCGAAATCACCGACGACGCCGTGCTGGCCGTGCTGGAGAAGATGGTCAAGCAGCGCAAGGACTCGATCGGCCAGTACGAAGCGGCCGGGCGCGAGGACCTGGCCGCGGTCGAGCGCGCCGAACTGGCGGTGATCGACGCCTATCTGCCGGCCAAGCTGGGTGAAGCCGAGATCCTCGCCGCGATCGACGCGGCCATCGCCCAGACCGGCGCCGCCGGCCCGGCCGACATGGGCAAGCTAATGGGCGTGCTGAAGCCCAGGCTGGCTGGCCAGGCCGACATGGGCCAGGTGTCGGCGCTGGTGAAGAAGAAGCTCGCCGGCTGACGCCCGTGATCCTGTTGCGCTTCGTCATCCCGGATCGGGACCGGCGCACCGGCCAATTCACAGGTCTAATGTCCGCAGCCTACGATCTACTCCGTGCAGGCGACATGCCGCAGGCAGAAGAGGATGAATTGCGCAGACACGTCGAATGGGTCGAAACCAACGTCCCTGTTCCGGCCCGATTCGCCCGCAAGCGCAACGTTTCGCACAAGCAAACCCACGGCATATCGTGGGTCAAGGCCGATGCGGTCGATCTGGTGAGTCGTTTTCGTGTCATTGCAGGTATCGCTGAACGGCACGGGCTTGTCGTCGAGCTTCTGCAAACTGATCGCCCCGGATATATCGTTCACGAAGACGCTTGGCAGGTAGTAGCCGAGCCATTCCACGGCGATTGACCCGAAGACCAAAACCATGCCCAACGCACATTCGATCACCCTCCGCCCCGCCGCGCCGGCCGACATCCCGCTGATCCTCGCCCTCATCCGCGAGCTCGCCGAGTACGAGAAGGAACCCGATTCGGCCAAGGCCACGCCGGAACAGCTGCAGCGGCACCTGTTCGGGCCGCGGCCGTACGCCGAAGTCCTCATCGCCGAAGTCGGCGCGGAGCCCGCCGGCTTCGCCCTGTTCTTCCACAACTTCAGCACCTGGACCGGACAGCCCGGCATCTACCTCGAAGACCTGTTCGTGCGCCCGCAATACCGCGGCCTCGGCGTCGGCAAGCGCCTGATCGCGCGGGTGGCGAAGATCGCGGTCGAGCGCGACTGCGGCCGTTTCGAGTGGGCGGTGCTGGACTGGAACGAGCCGGCGATCCGGTTCTACCGCAGCCTGGGCGCGAAACCGATGGACGAATGGACGGTGCAGCGGATGACCGGCGAAGCGCTGCGCAATCTCGCCGCGCAGGCCTAGCTTCCGCCGCAGCCTCCGCATTCGCCCCAGTTCCGCTTCTTCGACGTCCGGCCGATGCCCGGGCTGAAGCTGTTGGTCGGATCCAACGCACGGTAGAACGCCGCCAGCGCCGGCTTGGCGTGGTACAGGTGGCCGACGTTGTGCTCGGCCGGGTATTCCGCGCCGCGCGCGTCGAGCAGCCGCCACAGGCGGTGTTCGATCGCCAGCGGATCGCTGCCCTTCTTCACGATGTAGTCCTGGTGGAACACGTGGCAGAAGAAGTGGCCGTAGTAGAGCTTCGCCACCATCGCCGCGTCCAGGTCGGGCGGCAGCGTTTCCACCCAGTCGCGGTCGTCGCGGCGCAGGGCGATGTCGAGCGGGACGATGTCCTCGACCGTCGATCGGTGCGTCTCGCGGTAGCGCACCGCGGCACTGGCGACGGCGAAGCGGTGCAGGAAGGCCTTGCGCCCCTCCTCCGCGTCGCATTCGTAGAACTCGCCAGGCTTGTCGGCGAAGAATCGCTGCAAGTATTCGCGTGTCGCATCCGCGTCCCGTGCCGATACTTTCAGCAGCAGGTGATGCTCGTAGCGGTTACGCCATTCGAGCATGAACCTCGGCAGGTGGTTCGGCAGCAACGCCATCAGCGCCTGCAGCGCGCGGTCGGTCGCGCCGCGCAAACCGATGCGCTCGAACCAGCCGTCGACGCGGCTCTTGATCGCAAACGCCTGCGGCACCCGGCCGGTGCCGAACTTCTCGATCAGCAGGAACGTGTCCTTGCCGTACTTGGCGCCGATGTCGAAGGCGTCGCGGTGGATGTATTCGCCGGAAACCGGCAGGCGCTCGAACGCGGCCAGCAGGTGCCGGCGCACGCCGGTCAGGTCGTGCGGATCGTTCGTGCCGATGTAGAAGACGCGGGCGTCCTCCTTCGGGAAGGTGTCCAGGCGCACCGCGAACACGCACAGCCGGCCGGCCGAGCCGCTGGCTTCGTGCAGCCGCGCCGGATCGGCGTTGTAGCGCGCCGGCGTCGGCGCGTCGACGTCGCGCACCCGCCTGTCGTAGTCGCGGGCCGAAGCGGCCAGCGACGGGTCGTGGACGATGTCGGCCGCCGTGTATGCGCCGGCCTCGAGGCGGGCGAGGATCTGTTCGGGCGTGTCGCCCAGCGCGATGCCGAGGTGGTTCACCAGACGCAGCGCGCCGTCTTCGCCCAGCTGCGCGAACAGCGCCAGCTGCGTGTACGCCGGCCCGCGCCGCACCAGCGCGCCGCCGGAGTTGTTGCAGATGCCGCCGAGCACCGAGGCGCCGATGCACGACGAGCCGATCACCGAATGCGGCTCGCGGCCGAACGGCGCCAGCGCCTTCTCCAGCGCGTCCAGCGTCGCGCCGGGCAGGCACACGACCTGCCTGCCTTCGTCGATGACCTGGATGCCGGCGATGCGCAGCGTGCTGACCAGGACGATCTCGCGGTCGTATCCGTCGCCGTCGGGCGTGGAGCCGCCGGTCAGGCCGGTGTTGGCGGCCTGCATGATCACGATGCGCCCGGCCGCCACCACCGCCTGCAGCACGCGCCACAGCTCCGGCAGCGTGCCCGGGCGCACGACCGCCAGCACCGGCCCGTCGCCGCAGCGGTAACCCTTGCGGAAGCGCCGCGTCTCGCCGTCGCCGGTCAGCACGTGCGCCGCGCCGACGGTTTCGCGCAGGCGCGCCAGCAGGGTCGCGGAAGGAACGGCATCCATGGCGCCATTGTCCCGCGAACGCGACCGCGGTAACCAGTCTCCGGGCACGGCCGAAAGGTACAATCCGGGTCCCATGGCGCGCATCCCCGACGCATTCATCGACGACTTGCTGGCCCGGACGGACATCGTCGAGGTCGTCAACGCGCGCGTGCCGCTGAAGCGCCAGGGCAAGGAATACGCCGCGCGCTGCCCGTTCCACGACGAGCGTTCGGCCAGCTTCACCGTGTCGCCGACCAAGCAGTTCTACCACTGCTTCGGCTGCGGCGCGCACGGTACCGCGATCTCGTTCCTGATGAACTACGACCGCATGGAGTTCCTCGATGCGGTCGAGGAACTGGCCAAGCGCGTCGGCATGGAAGTGCCGCGCGACACCCGGCAGCGCAACGAGAACGACGACAGCCGCGACCTGTACGCGGCGCTGGAGGCGGCGTCGAAGTTCTTCCAGCGCCAACTGCACGCCAGCGGGAAGGCGCGCGCCTACTTCGACCAGCGCGGCGTCGACGAGCATACCCGCGAGCAGTTCCACCTCGGCTACGCGCCGGAAGGTTTTTCCGCGCTGAAGGACGCGCTGGGCACCGACGAGCGGCGCCTGAAGCTGCTCGACCGCGCCGGGCTGTTCTCGAAGAACGACCGCGGCCACGTCTACGACAAGTTCCGCCACCGCGTGATGTTCCCGATCCACGACCGCCGCGGCCGCACCATCGCGTTCGGCGGGCGCGTGATCGACAAGGACGACTCGCCGAAGTACCTCAACTCGCCGGAAACCGCGCTGTTCCACAAGGGCCGCGAGCTGTACGGCCTGTGGCAGGCGCGGCAGGCCAACCAGAAGCTCGAGCGGCTGATCGTGGTCGAGGGCTACATGGACGTGGTCTCGCTGTTCCAGTTCGGCGTGACCCAGGCGGTGGCGACGCTCGGCACCGCGACCACGCCGGACCACGCCGAGCTGCTGTTCCGCAACGCGCCGGACGTGTACTTCTGCTTCGACGGCGACAACGCCGGGCGCAAGGCGGCGTGGCGCGCGCTGGAATCGGTGCTGCCGCGCATGCGCGACGGGCGCCAGGCGTTCTTCCTGCTGCTGCCCGAGGGCGAGGACCCGGACACCATCGTCCGCCACGAGAGCGCCGCCGCGTTCGATGCGCGGCTGAAGGACGCGACGCCGCTGTCGCAGTTCTTCTTCGACGAACTGTCGAAGGAAGTGAACCTGCGCACGCTCGACGGCAAGGCGCGCCTGGCCGAGCGCGCGAAGCCGCTGCTGGCGCAGATCCCCGACGGCGCCTTCGGCGACCTGATGCGCCAGCGCCTGACCGAGATCACCGGCGTGGGCGCCGCGGGCGCCGGCGCGCCGACGCCCGCGGGTGCCCCGGCGCGGCGCGCGGCGCCCGCGGGCGCGAACAAGCCCAGCCTGGTGCGCAGCGCGATCGTGCGCCTGCTGCATTCGCCGTCGATCGCGCTGTCGGTGGAACCGCCGTACCCGTTCGCCGGCCTGCGCCAGCCGGGCGTGGAACTGCTGGCCGAGCTGTTCGACATCGTCCATTCGCGCCCCGACATCACCACCGGTGCGCTGCTGGAGCATTTCGCCGAACGCGAGGAACTGTCCGCCCTGCAGAAACTGGCCATGCAGGACCTGCCCGGCGAGGAGGCGCACTGGCGCGCGGAGCTGCATGATGCCGTGGTTCAGCTGGAAAGGCAGATGCTGCAGCAACGGCTGGACGAGCTGCAGAGGAAGCAGCGCGAAACCGGCCTGGACGAAGCCGACAAGTACGAATTGCGCGCGCTGCTGCAGGCGCGCGCCAGCCACTGAACCGCGGGAGGCCTGCGATGAACGCGATCCGCCATTTCCTGCTGACCGCATTGCTGGCGCTGGCGTTTGCCGCGCAGGCCGGCGAAACCATGCAGCCGCGCCCCGGCCTGCACACCGGCGGGCAGCCGAGCCTGGAGCAGATCGACGCGCTGGCCGCGCAAGGCGTGCGCACGGTGATCGACCTGCGCACCGACGGCGAGGACCGCGGCTACGACGAAGCGGCCGAACTGGAATCGCGCGGGCTGGCCTACCGCCGCCTGCCGATCGCCGGCGCGCAGGACCTGACCCCCGCCAATGCCGCCGCGCTGAAGCGCCTGCTCGATGCCAGCGGCGACGGCGTGCTGCTGCACTGTGCGTCGGGCAACCGCGTCGGCGCCCTGCTCGCGCTGATGGCCGCGCAGCAGGAAGGCGCCACGCCGGAGCAGGCACTGGAACTGGGCCGGCGCGCCGGCCTGAAGTCGCTGGCGCCGGCGATCGAGGAGAAGCTCGGCGTTGCCGCGCCTGCGGCCGCGCCGGAACCTGCGCAGTGACCTGAAGCCGCCTGGCATCCATGCCGGAAACCCGTTCGTCCTGGGCGAAGTCAAGCGCTCGACACGAACGGCTTCCAGTCCTGGGACAGGTTCTACTCGGCACGGGACTCGGCTACCCTCGCGGCTCGACCCGAGGGAGACCGTCCATGTCCGCGCACCGCCTGCCGTTCGTCCTGCTCGCCGCCGCGGCGCTGGCCGCGCCCGCCTTCGCCCAGGACGCCGGAACGAAGCGCGAGGTCGTCGGCAACCGCACCAGCGAGAACATCCCGCCGATTCCGGCCGAACTGCTCGAACAACTCAACCGCTACCAGAACACCCGCGGCGCCAACCTCGCCGGCTGGACCCGGGACGGCTGCCTGCTGGTCGGCACGCGCTTCGCCGAAACCGCGCAGGCGCATCGCGTCTGCCGACCGCTGGGCATGCGCGAACAGCTGACCTTCTACCCGGAACCGGTCGGCGCGCTGTCGCCGGCGCCGGCACGGGCCGCCGCCGACGGCTTCTGGTTCACCAAGGACAAGGGCGGCGACGAATTCAGCCAGCTGTACTGGTTCGACGCCAAGACCCGCGCGACCATCCTGCTGAGCGACGGCAAGCGCAGCCGCAACGGCGGCGCGCTGCCCAGCCGCGACGGCGCGCTGATCGCGTATTCCAGCACCGCGCGCAACGGCACCGACACCGACGTCTGGGTCCGCGACACCAAGACCGGCCAGGCGCGCGCGGTCGTGGTCCAGGGCGGCAGCTGGCACGCGCTGGATTTCTCTCCGGACGGCAAGCGGCTGCTGGTGGCGAAATACGTTTCGGCCAGCGAGTCGTACCCGGGCGAGGTCGACCTGCAGACCGGCGAGCTGACCCTGTTCCCGGTGGACGGCGGCAAGGCCGCGTTCGGCGGCTTCCGGTACGCGCCGGACGGCAAGGGCGTGTACTTCGTTTCCGACGAACCGGTCGACGGCAAGCCGGGCGAATTCCAGAGCCTGCGCTACCACGATCCGGCCAGCGGCAGGCTGGAAGTGATCAGCGCCGGCATCCCGTGGGACGTCGAAGGCTTCGACATTTCCGACGACGGCAGGCACCTGGCCTACGCGACCAACGAGGACGGCATCGGCAAGCTGCACGCGATCGCGCTGCCGAAGCACGCGCCGGTGGCGCTGCCGGAACTGCCGGTCGGCGTGATCGGCGGCTTCAAGTTCTCGCCCGACGGCAAGCGCATCGCGGTCACGCTGAACACCGCGACCTCGCCCAGCGACGTGTACGTGATCGAGCCGGGCACGAAGAAGATCGAACGCTGGACGCAGAGCGAGGTCGGCGGCCTCGACACGGCGAAGTTCGTCGCGCCGACGCTGGTGCGCTACCCGACCTTCGACGAAGTGGACGGCAAGCCCCGCACGATTCCCGCCTTCCTGTACAAGCCGGCGGCGAAGGACGGCAAGCTGCCGGTGATCATCAACATCCACGGCGGCCCGGAAAGCCAGTCGCTGCCCAGCTTCAGCGCCAACACCCAGTTCCTGGTCAACGAACTGGGCGTGGCGGTGCTGGTGCCGAACGTGCGCGGCTCGGCCGGCTACGGCAAGACCTACCTGTCGCTGGACAACGCGGACAAGCGCGAGGATTCGGTCAGGGACATCGGCGCGCTGCTGGACTGGATCGCGACGCAGCCGGAGCTCGACGCCTCGCGCGTCGGCGTGATGGGCGGCAGCTACGGCGGCTACATGGTGCTGGCCTCGCTGCTGCACTACAGCGACCGGATCAGGGCCGGCCTCGACGTGGTCGGCATCTCCGACTTCGGCACCTTCCTCAACAACACCGAAAGCTACCGCCGCGACCTGCGCCGCGCCGAGTACGGCGACGAACGCGATCCGGCGATGCAGGCGGTGTTCGACCGGATCTCGCCGCTGAAGAACGCGGCGAAGATCAGGTCGCCGCTGTTCGTGGCGCAGGGGAAGAACGACCCGCGCGTGCCGTACACCGAGGCCGAGCAGATCGTGAAGGCGGTGCGCGGCAACGGCCAGCCGGTGTGGTTCCTGATGTACGACGACGAGGGCCACGGCTTCCACAAGAAGGCCAACAGCGACTGGTTCGGGGCGGCTTCGGTTTTGTTTTGGCAGGAGCATTTGTTGAAGTGATGTCGGGGTCCCTTAACCCATCGTCCCAAACACTGAAGAGACAACCGAAAACAACTCTGACAAACTCGCCGCGTGACACCAGCCATCAGCACCCGGGTGTCGGGTAATTACTCAACTTTTACAGCCATGAATCAAGACAATCGAGAAAACAGCCTCACCGCCAACATTCATCTTTGCAGAATCCTTCAGAAGGATATAAGAGCCAGCCGTCAGGCGCTTATCAACATGGGATTCAACCCCGATTACCCAAAATCAGAAACTACACCTCCAGATGTTGAATTACTTGATTTCAAGGAGTCGGTAAAAAGACATCTTGAAATACTTGTTCAATTCAAGAGCACCTCTGCAAGAATCAAAGAACACCTAACAAGTGCTGCTGCCGAAGGGGGAATCCAGAAGCTCAGCAACGCTGATCGAAAATTATGGAATGAAATCAAGAATGATGTGGAATCAGCCACATCAGTTGCATTCGATGAAAAGCTCCTCGATTTTTTCTTCTCCCCCGCAATCGTTGAACTTGGCATCATCGAAAGCGCCACTTATACACCTTCTCACCAAATACGCGACATATTGAATGATGCTTTTGCGCGACTCGTCGCCACACCCAGCTCTCATGGGTATTCAGAACAAAATCTTGAGCAAGTGGAGCACATCCTTGGATATGACTTTTTTACACCGGATAGCTGGTGGATAAGTCTGCAGGAACTCACGCCAGTCATGGGCAATGAGTTCAACAATCGACTCCCTGGCAGCATCCGTCATCGCCTCAAAGAAATCTATCGAAGCTATGTTTTTGGAAATCACCTTGCCGCAATCGCACTATCAAGAGCCACTCTCGAATACGCCATAAACGACAGAGCCACATCTCTCGGAATTCCTGTCGCACAGAAGGATGGAACCCGCCCAAAGCTCGGCGCACTGATTGAAACCATGTCCGATACTTTTCCTGAACTTAGAGAACACCTTGAAACCATTAGAGAATCTGGCAACAAGACTCTCCATCCAAATAAGAAGGAACGACTCTTATTGATCGAGGAACACATCATGGGAACCTCTAATAATTGTCTCACCAGCCTTCGCGCTGTGTTAGAGAAAATCTACGATAAATCGACTTTATAAACTGCATAGAAAACGGGGTCATCGAGTAGGATGGATTGAGCCGAAGGCGATACTCATCATCACAAATCGATAAGGGGCCAGAGTGACTGAACCGCCCCGGCTTTTCCGGAGGCTCCAACTCTTGAGAGGATGGAGTCATGAAGAAGTCGAGCAAGTATTCTCCGGAAGTGCGGGAGCGGGCGGTACGGATGGTGCTGGAGCACCAGCACGAGCATGGTTCGCAGTGGGCGGCGATCAGTTCGATCGCCGGCAAGATTGGCTGCACAGCGCAGACGCTGTGCAACTGGGTCCGTCAGGCCGAGCGTGACCAGGGCCTGCGTCCCGGCCCGACGAGCGACGAGCAGGCGCGGATCAAGGCGTTGGAACGGGAGGTCCGCGAGTTGCGGCAGGCCAACGAGATCCTGCGCAAGGCGTCGGCGTATTTTGCCCAGGCGGAGCTCGACCGCCGGTTCAAGCCATGACGGCGTTCATCGACGAACACCGTGACGCCTACGGAGTCGAGCCGATCTGCAAGGTGTTGCCGATCGCTCCGTCGACCTACTACACGCATGCGGCCCGCAAGGCCGATCCGGAGCTACGCCCGAACCGCGCCTGGCGGGACAATGCGCTGTGCAGCCAGATCCGGCGGGTGTGGGACGAGAACAAGCAGGTCTACGGTGTGCGCAAGGTCTGGAAGCAACTGCGCCGGGAGGGCTACCGGGTGGCGCGCTGCACGGTCGCGCGGCTGATGCGGCGGCTGGGCCTGGCCGGGGTGATACGCGGCAAGGTCATGAGGACCACGTACAGCGACAAGGCAACACCGTGTCCACGCGACCAGGTGAACCGGCAGTTCCGGGCCGACCGGCCGAACGCGCTGTGGGTCAGCGACTTCACCTACGTCTCGACCTGGACCGGCTTCGTCTATGTGGCGTTCGTGATCGACGTGTTCGCGCGGCGGATCGTGGGCTGGAAGGTCTCGGCCTCGGCCCGCACCGACTTCGTGCTCGATGCCCTGGAGCAGGCACTGCATGCGCGTCGGCCGACACAGGGCGGGCTGATCCACCACAGCGACCGCGGCGTGCAATACGTCTCGATCCGCTACACCGAGCGCCTGGGCGAAGCCGGCATCGAGCCGTCGGTCGGCAGCGTCGGCGATTCCTACGACAACGCGCTGGCCGAAACGATCAACGGCCTGTACAAGGCCGAGGTCATCCACCGGTGCTCCTGGAAGAATCTGCAGGACGTCGAACTCGCCACGCTGGACTGGGTGGACTGGTTCAATCATCGAAGACTGCTGGGGCCAATCGGAAACATCCCGCCAGCGGAAGCCGAAGCGGCTTACTATCGGCAACAGGCCACGCTGCCTATGGCGGCGTGACTCAAACCAAACAGCCTCCGGGATTCCCGGGGCGGTTCAGACCCTTTATCTTCTCTTACTTGATGCGAGTACTATTTAGAACTTCGCACCCAGAGGTCATGCTTTGGTAGGTTCTCCATACTTCAGCATCGGGCGGAGCGTCCCATTTGGAGAAGTGGTCCAGTGTCTCGCATTCCATGCCGGACGGCACTCCGCTCTGAACTGCGGCATCCAGAATTTTGGATGTTTCGGCATTTGCCGAGCTTGTTCCAACAGCATGGAAGTATGTGCCGAGATTGTAGTAAACGTTACTGGTTCGATAAAGCGACATGCTTTGTGACATTTTTGAATTCATGGACGCGATGTCCCCCGCTCTTCCATCGCGTATCGCGGATTTGCCGGTTTTATAAGCATCATAACCAGCGCTTATCTGGGCAGCCAAACTTAGGAATTGCCCGAATACCGCAAGCCATTCAATTTTTTCCTGCAGCCTCACCTTCTTTTCAAACGCCCGGTACCCTTCGTCGGACATGGGAGACAGGTACTGAAAGTAGAAAAATGCTGGTTCAACTTCAAAATTGCCTTTGAAAGTCACATCGTCTAAATATTTTTTGCAAAACGCATGCCTTTGCTCATCATCAAGCGATATCCATGCAGCAGCATAGTTTTTAAGAAACCTATCAACAGCTTCGTTGTAAAGTCTTTTGTATTCGTATTCGCCTCTGAATTGATAGATCCCTAAGTATGTTTGTCTGAACGTAAATTTCTTCATTTTTCCAGGCTTTGGACATTTATCCTCTGAAAAAAGAATCTGCGCATTCAACATGGCAAGTGCACGGGTGGGCACGCCCGACATTAGTGGAGAGTTGTTGTAACCATAGTCCATACCGAACGGATTTTTTTCGGAAACTGAGCGCGCATATTTGCACCCGGCCCCACTACATGATCTTTGTTCTACTTGAGGCTGTTCGCCTCCCTCAATGACGAGGGTTTCTTGCGCAGCCACATTGCTCGGATTGGCTAGGTGCAACAGGATGACGAGTATCGGTGGTGCAAATTTCATCGATTTCATTCCTCAAATTTCCTAGCGAGTAGGATGGGTTGAGCCGAAGGCGATACCCATCATCGCCGCGTCCGAAACCTTCGCATTGATGGGTATCGCTGCGCTCCACCCATTCTACAATTCGATTCCCATCGCTACCGGAGAACCACGATGTCGCGTTCCCCCGCCCGCATCCCGAGAAAACAGGGGTCAGAGAACTATTTCTTCGAGATTACTGCGCAGAATTGGTACTCTGACCCATGTTTTGAGAAGGCCAACAGCGACTGGTTCGGCGCCGCGTCGATCCTGTTCTGGCAGCAGCACCTGCTGGATGAATGACCAAACCGCACCGGTTGCACGACTATACTCCACTGGCGTATAGTCGGCCCGGATGCTGACCATCATCGAATCGCCGCTGTTCACCCGGCTCTGGCCCGATTACTGGTCGACCGAGGAACACGGCGAATTCGCCGCCTTCCTTGCCGGCAACCCCGATGCCGGGACCTGGTTCCCGGTTCGGGCGGCTGCCGCAAGATCCGCTGGTCGCAGGCGGGCATGGGCAAGCGCGGCGGCGTGCGGGTCATCTACACGGTGCGCCTGAAACGCGGCGCCATCGTGCTGCTGACCATTTATTCCAAGAACGCGCAGGAAAACATCCCGTCCCACCTCCTGCGCCAGATCGCCGAGGAACTCGACCATGACTAGGAAATCCATCGCCGCGCGCGACGCCAGGCGCGACATCGGCAGCGAACTGCTGCAGGCCATCCGCGACGTGAAGGCGGGAAAACACGGTGCGAAGTACAACGTCGAAGCCAACGACATCGTCGCCGCGCGGTTGAAGTCCGGCCTGTCGCAGGCGCAGTTCGCCGCTGCCCTGCAGATTTCGGCGCGCACGTTGCAGCAGTGGGAACAGGGCCGTCGTCAGCCATCCGGCGCAGCGGACACCCTGCTCAAGATCGTCTCCCGGCATCCGGAAGTCCTGCGCGAAGTGGCCAACGCCTGACCGCAACCCGCCCGGGAAGGCGTTTTCTCCGGTAAGTGGGCCGATCGCGCCCCGACCGGAGAAAACGCCATGGCCATGCAGACCCACCTGAAGATCGCCGGCATCGACGGCGAGTCGACGCGCAAGGGACACAAGAACGAAATCGAAGTGCAGTGGTGGAACTGGGGCGTCGAGAACGCCGCCAAGCCGGGTACCGGTGGCGGTGGCGGCGCCGGTAAGGCGGTGCCGCACGAGCTGGTCTTCACCCATGCCTACGACAAGGCGTCGCCGTTGCTGGCGAAGTCCTGCGCGAAGGGCACGCACATTGCCACGGCGACGCTGAGCGCGCGCAAGGCCGGCGAACGCCAGCAGGATTTCCTGGTCGTCACGCTGAAGGACGTGCTGGTGACCGGCGTATCGGTGTCCGGCGACGGCGACGGGATCAGCGAAAGCATCACCCTGGCCTACGGCGAAATCGCTTTCGTCTACAAGCCGCAGGATGCCAAGGGCGGCCTCGGCACTGGCGTGGAGTTCGGCTGGGACGTCAAGAAGAACAAGGCGACCTGATCGCTGCGCCGGTTGCTCACGGCAGCGGCATAAATCGCTCGCCTCCAAAAACGCTGCTGTCTCGTTATGCGGCGCCGCAATCCGCGCTTCCCTTGGCATTCATGCACTTGGGCACGGCCGTAAGGCCTCGGCATCGATCGCGTTATGGCTGCGGATATGCGGCTATAACGAATAACACTGCGTGCGCGCCGGATAACACCCCCAATGTTTCATGACCGCCCCACCCCGGCCGCCGACGCAACCTATTGTTTCCTGCAGGAAAATCCCGATTGACCGGCCATCCCGACCAGCCTCAGAATCCGTGCTACACCCCACATTGGGGTCTAATAGGCGTTAGGCCACATGCCAAAGATCATCGTTAGCGTTTGGATTTATCTCTGCGGCGTTATCGGCGCCATTGTCACCGGCGGCCTGCTTTCTCAAGTCTTGACCGTCTTTCCGCCAAGCCAGATGGAGACGTATGGACCGGTCGTACCTGCAGTGGCACGGTCTTTTGCCGCCTTGCTGCCCAGTGCCCCGGCCATTCTTTGGCTAAGCGCCGCGATCTCCGCGTTGGCCGGCCTCTACCTATGGCGCTCACGTCGTCCTCTAGAAACGCGGCTTTTCTCCGCCGCTGTTATCGCAGCTGTTAACTTGTTCCTGGCCATGTTCTTCACTATGGTCCTCTTGGTGGCGTACTTTTACTTGCCAAAGGTCGCAAATGTGGCCTAACAATTCATTCAAGCCGAAACCGCTTCGCGGTTCGGCTTAATTCAGGCGTTAGACCTTGATTGGGGAGAGGTCGCGACATGAAAAATCCGAGCAAGTACGCGACCGAGCGTGAGATCGCCAGCGATATCCTGCTCCAAACTTCGGCGATTGCCACCCCGCTACTGTCCACGTTCTCCGCCTGGCTCATGGCCGGGCTTGGAGCTGCGTTCACGCTCTTGGTCGCGAATATCGACTCAATCGTGAAGTACGTGCTAGCGCACAACTTCCGTTGGGCCTTGCTCTGGTTTGCCGCTTCGCTGCTCACGGGCCTCGCTGCTCGCTTTCTCTCAGTTGTTGTCTCTGCAAGCCTTACCTCCAACGCCGTCTTCTCCGAGCGACTACCCAAAGCTATTCAAGCCGCTCCCTCGTTCTCTCTGCCTGCTTTCAAGCACTTCTATTTCAGTGGTCTGTTCCTGCCCTACAAATGTGTGGCAAACAAAACCTTCGCCAAAGTGCAGCGCGGAGACTTGATGGCTAGCCACCGCCTGACCGCCAAAGCCTCACAGTTGCAAGCCATTCTTGTGCTGTTGCAAATTGTCTGTTCCACGGCCTCGATCCTGGTTCTTGCATCCGGGGTCAAGGTCTAACAATTCATTCAAGCCGAACCGGTAGTTCCTTCGGTTCAGTGGACACCCTGACCTAACCCTCAGGAGTGTCCCAATGCCAAAGCCAGGCCCCAGAACGACCCGCCGTTACAGCGATGAATTCAAGGCTGCCGCGGTCCGGTTGAGCCAGACTCCAAACGTCCTGGTTCGCGGAGCGAGCGAGCAGGATGGGTCGAGCCGAAGGCGATGCCCAGCATCGCCACGTTCGGAGACCTTCACGTTGATGAGCAGACCGAGCCTTCGCCCGTCGAAGGCCGCTGCGCCCAACCCGTCCTACAATTCGATTCCAACCCACAACGGAGAACCACGATGTCGCGTTCCCCCGCCCGCATCCCGCACTCCCTGATCGCCCTCGCCACCGCCGCCGCGCTCGCCGCGTGCTCGCCGAAGAACGAACCCACGCAGGCGCCGGCCGACACGGCTGCGACAGCGCCCGCCGCCGAAACTGCCCCCACCGCGCAAAGCGAAGACGTCAAGACCTTCGCTATCGGCGACCTCTCCGCAACGGCGCTGCGCGACGGCGCGCTGGAATTCCCCAACGACAACCAAGTGTTCGGCGTCGGCCACACGCCGGAAGAAGTCGCCGCCTTGCTGGGCGCCGCCGGCGAGCCCACCGACAAGCTGCAGCTGAGCCTGCAGCCGCTGCTGGTGAAGTCCGCCGGCCGCGTGCTGCTGTTCGACACCGGCGCGGGCACCAACTTCGGGCCGAGCGCCGGCAAGCTGCCTGCGTCGCTGGCTGCCGCGGGCGTCGATCCGGGCAGCGTCACTGACATCTTCATCTCGCACGCCCACGGCGACCACGTCGGCGGCCTGGTCAGCGCCGAAGGCGTGCTGGCGTTCCCCAACGCCACGATCCACATGTCCGAACCGGAATGGGCGTTCCTGGCCGGGCTGGATCCGGAAAAGGCCAAGGCCATCGGCCTGGGCGAGCACGAGAAGTTCGTCGCCGCGATCACGCCCAAGGTCGCCGCGTTCCCGCCGAACGCCGAGATCGTTCCCGGCGTGGTGAAGGCGGTCGAGATCAAGGGCCACACACCGGGGCATTCCGGCTGCCTGATCGGCTCGGGCGAGAACACGCTGCTGTACATCGGCGACGCCGCGCACCATTCGGTGGTGTCGGTGCAGCACCCGGTGTGGCCGAACGGCTTCGACGGCGATGCCGCCACCGCCGCCGCGAGCCGCAAGGCGCTGATCGAGCAGAACGCCGCGAGCGGGCAGCGGATCTACGCCGTGCATTTCCCGTTCCCGGGCCTGGGCAGGTTCGAGAAGCGCGGCGACGGTTACGCGTGGGTCGCGGAGTGAAATAGCCGGCCTGTCCTCCCTCTCCCCTCCGCGGGAGAGGGAAAGGCGCGAAGCGCGGCCACGGCCATCACCGCGTGGTTGCCGAAGCAATCGGTGAAGAAGCCCTGCTCCCCCGGCAGCGGGTCGATGCGCAGCCGCACGCCGTGCCCCTGTGCCGGACGATGCGGATCCGGCGGGCGCGGGAATTCCGCCGGAACCTTCCGGCCACAACGGTTATGCGACGAGTGCAAACATCCGCCGGCCGTCACGCCTTCCGGCGCACGCCGGCGCCGGACCGTCCGTTCACGCAGATGGCGGATGGCGACAGACGCTCAGGCGCCGCGCGTCTGCCCGGCGCGCGGCAGCCACGCCGCGTCGCGCTGGGTGAGCTGCGCGACGATCGCCTTGCGGAACGGCGCGACGAACCGGGCCGCGCGCAACGCGCCATTGCGCAGCACGCGGGCCGGCAGGCGGTCGTCGGTGTACAGCGCGGCGATCGCGTTGGTCGCTTCGTACAGCGGCCGCGTCGCCCGCCGGTGGCTGCGTTCGTAGCCGGCGAGCAGCGGTGGCGAGCCGATGTCGCGGCCGGCGGCGGCGGCTTCGACGACCGCCTTCGACAGCCGCGCCACGCTCCGCAGGCCGAAGTTGAAGCCATGCGCGGTGACCGGGTGCATGCCGACCGCGGCGTCGCCGATCAGCGCGCTGCGCCGGCCGGCGAAGCGGTCCGCGTACACCGCGACCAGCGGATAGGCGTGGCGCGAACCGTCCAGCGCCATCTCGCCGAGCCGGCCTTCGAACAGCTCGGTGATGGCGCGGCCGAAGCCGGCCTCGTCCATCGCCAGCAGCGCCTCGATCCGGCGCGGCGGCAGGGTCAGCACCGCACCGGCGCGCTCGCCGTGCAGCGGCAGCAACGCCACGGTCTTGCCGTAGCCGAACCATTCCCATGCCGCGTGGTGGTGCGGCAGCTCGTGGCGCATCCGGCACACCAGCATGGTCTTGCCGAAGTCGCGCAGCTGCGCGCCGATGCCGAGCATGCGCCGCGTCGCCGAGAACCGGCTGTCGGCGGCGACCAGCAGCCGCGCCGACAGCCGTTCGCCGGTGGCGAGCGTCGCCGTCGCGGCGTCATCGTCGACCTGCAGCGCCGCCAGCGCGGCGTTGTCGATGATGTCCAGCCCGTCCTGCCCCTGCACCGCCTGCCACGCGGCGCGGCGGATCAGCTGGTTGGGGACCAGCCAGCCGAGTTCGTCGCCGCCGCTGGAATCGGCGAAGGTCAGCGCGAACGGCGACGGCCCGTTCATCACCCGCGCGTCGCGCAGCGGCGAGATTTCCCCGGCCGGAATCCGCTGCCACAGGCCGAGCCGTTCCATCAGCAGCCGCGAGGCATGGGTCAGCGCGATCTCGCGGCCGTCGAAGGCCGGATCGGCGAGCTTGCCGCGGACCTGCTGCTCGACCAGCGCGACCGACAGGCCGCTGCCGGCCAGCGCGCGCGCGAAACCCAGACCCGCCGGCCCCGCGCCGACGATGATGATGTCGTAACGTTTCATCGCTGCTCCCGTCGCCAACCCGGGCCAGTGTCACGCATCGGCGCGCGCGGGGTCTTGATCCGGATCAAGCGCGGGGCGCGGCCGGGCCGATGGGCGCCCGGGGGCGCGCGGTCGGCCGTCCAGCCGCCGATGCGCCGGGGTCGGCGCGCCACCATCCGTGCGCGGCGGGATCAGTAACGGTCGTCGAGCGCGAAGATGCGCGGGCGGTCGCGCCACTTGCCTTCGGTGAAGTCGGGGAAATCGACGGTGCGGTTGCCGCCGGCGATCGACTGTTCCGACAGCGGCGTGATCGCGCTCCACGCGACCGCGTCGTAGACGTCGATCGGCATCGGCTCGCCGCGCTTGAGCGCCTCGACGAAGGCGTGGATCACGAAGAAATCCATGCCGCCGTGGCCGGCGCCGGCCGCGTCGCCGGCGTACTTCTTCCACAGCGGGTGGTCGTACTTGTCCAGCCACGCCTGCGCCGGTTCCCACCTGTGCGGCTCCGGACTCCTGCCTGCCAGGTAGATCGACTGGTTCACGTCCATCCACAGCCCGCCGGTGCCCTGCACGCGGAAGCCGAGCGAATACGGGCGCGGCAGCGAGGTGTCGTGGGTCAGCAGGATGCTCTCGCCGTTGGCGCAGGCGATCTGCGTGGTGACCACGTCGCCGAGCGCGAACTTCACCTGCGCGTTCGGATGCGCTTCGCCGCCGTTCTTCACGATGTAATCGTGCAGGCCGCGCGCCTTGCTGGCGTAGCTGGTCAGGCGCACGAAGCGGTTGCCGCGGTGGATGTCGGCCCACATCGCGCACGGGCCGATGCCGTGGCTGGGGTACAGGTCGCCGTTGCGGCGTACCGAATGCGGCGTGCGCCATTTCGCTTCCGACCAGCCCTTGTCGCCGAACTCGACACCGCCGCCGTAGGGCGCGCCCGGTTCGCCGGAATTGAACTTGACCGCGCGCAGGTCGTGTTCGTAGCCGCCTTCCAGGTGCACGACCTCGCCGAACAGCCCCTGTCGCGCCATGTTCAGCACCGCCATCACGTCGCGGCGGTAGCAGACGTTCTCCAGCAGCATGTACGGCGTGCCGGTGCGCTGCTGGGTACGCAGCACGTTCCAGTGGTCGTCGAGGGTGATGCCGGCGACGACCTCGCAGCCGACCGCGATCTTCGCCTCCATCGCGCCGATCGCCTGCGGCGCATGCCACTCCCACGGCGTGGCGATGACCACCGCGTCGAGCTTGCCGTCGGCATACATGCGCCGCCAGGCGTCGTCGCTGCCGGTGTAGACGCGCGGCTTCGGCTTGCCGGCGTCGGCGACCATCTTCAGCGCGCTGTCGAGCATGAACTGTTCGATGTCGCACAGCGCGGCGATTTCGACGTCGTCGCGGTCGAGCAGCAGCGACAGGTGCGACCGCCCGCGCAGGCCGGTGCCGACGATGCCGACGCGCAGCCGCGAACGCGCGCGGGCGAAGGCGGTGGGGGCGATGCTGGCCGACAAACCGGCCAGTGCGCTGGCCTTGACGAAATCACGACGCTTCATGCGCTGCCTCGACGCTGGAATCCGCTTCCGATTCTAATCGCGGCCGCGGCCGCGCACGCCGCACCCGGTCCCGCTTCGTCATCGCGGATTCGGCTAATCCTTGTTTGGATTCGGCGGGATCCGGCAGGCGCCGGACGCACCCGGCCTCATGCGCCGCGCAGCCACGGCATCAGCCAGTGGTCGGCCAGCAGGAACGCGAACAGCGCCATCAGGTAGACCACCGAGTACTTGAACACGCGCATCGCGAAGAATTCGTCGGGCGGATCGAGCAGCTTCCATGCATACCACAGGAACACCGCGCCGAGCACGACCGCGCCGCCGAGGTAGAACAGCCCGCTCATCCCGGTGGCCCACGGCAAAACCGTCGCCGCGAACAGCAGCAGCGTGTACAGCAGGATCTGCCAGCGGGTGTAGGTCACGCCGTGGGTCACCGGCAGCATCGGGATCAGCGCGCGCGCGTAGTCTTCGCGGCGGAAGATCGCCAGCGCCCAGAAGTGCGGCGGCGTCCACACGAACACGATCAGCACCAGCAGCAGCGCATGCGCCCAGTCCCACGGCTCGCGCATGCCTGTGACCGCGGCCCAGCCGAGCAGCGGCGGCGCGGCGCCGGCGATGCCGCCGATCACGATGTTCTGCGGCGTGGCGCGCTTCAGGAAGCCGGTGTAGACGATCGCGTAGCCGATCAGCGAGGCGAAGGTCAGCAGCGCGGTCAGCGGGTTGACCATCGACACCAGCAGCGCCATCGACAGCGCGCCGAGGCACACCGCGAACGCCAGCACCTGCACCGGGCTCAGCGCGCCGGTCGGCAGCGGCCGGTGCGCGGTGCGGGCCATGACCTTGTCGATGCGCTGGTCGATCAGGTGGTTGATCGCCGCGGCGCTGGCCGCGGCCAGCCAGATGCCGAGCAGGCCGAACACGGTCTGCCGCAGCGGCGGCAGTCCCGGCACGGCGAGGAACATGCCGACCAGCGCGGTGAACGCGATCAGCGCCACCACCTTCGGCTTGGTCAGTTCCCAGTACTGGGCGAACGGCACCGGCATGCTCACGCCTGCTCCGGCTTGCGCAGCCGCGCCAGCAAGGTGACCAGCACGAACAGCAGCAGCACTGCGCCGCCGTTGTGCAGCACCGCCACCGCCAGCGGCAGCGCCAGCTTGACGTTGAGCACGCCCAGCACGACCTGCGACGCCAGCGCGAACAGCAGGAAGCCGCCCCAGCCGCGCAGGCCCGGCGTGCGCAACAGCTTCGACGCGAGCGCGACCAGGTACAGCGCGACGACCAGCGCGCCGATGCGGTGCGCCATCTGGATCGCGATGCGCGAGGCGCCGTCGAGCACGCCGCCCTCGTAGTCGACGCCGATGCCGCGCCACGGGACGAAGCCTTCGGCGAAATCGTGCGGCGGCCACCAGCGGCCGACGCACTGCGGGAAGTTGGACATCGATGCGTCGCCGCCGCCGCAGGCCAGCGCCGCATAGTTGGCGCTGACCCAGCCGCCGAGCGCGATCTGCGCGACCAGCAGCAGCAGCCCGGCCAGCAGCCAGCGGCGCAGCGCATCGGCCTCGACCAGGCGGATCGGCAGGCCGGTCGCGCGCCACGCCATCCACAGCAGCAGCGCGAACAGGGTCAGGCCGCCGAGCAGGTGGCCCATCACCACGATCGGCTTCAGCAGCCAGGTGACCGTCCACATGCCGAGCAGCGCCTGGAACACGATGGTCGCCAGCGCGAGCACCGCGACGCGCGACAGGTCGCCGCCCCTGGAGGACGCGCCCGACCAGCGCCATGCCGCGAACAGCAGCAGGCCCTCGCCGAGCGCGGCGAGCGCACCGGCGGCGCCGTGCAGTCCGCGCATGTACAGCGGGACCGACGCCGCGACCAGCAATGCCGCGGCGGCGACCTGCGCCGTGCCCCACCTGCGCGCGCGCGTGGCCAGCAGGGCGAGGCCCAGCACTTCGAAGCCGAGCAGGCCGGCGAGGATGCGGTGCACCTGTTCGCGCCAGGCCTTGTGCGTTTCCAGCGGACGGATCTTCGTCGCCGCGTGGTCGAGGATTTCGTGCGGCGCCTGCGGCCAGGTGGCGCGGCCGTAGCAGGTCGGCCAGTCCGGGCAGCTCAGCCCCGCGTCGGACAGGCGCACGAAGGCGCCGAACAGGATGGTACTGGCGGTCATGATCGCCGCCAGCCAGGCGAGGCGATGGAAGTTGCGGCGGCGCTGCGGCCTGGCGTTGTCGTTCATTCGCACCGGCTCACATCAGTTTCAGCAACTTGGCCATGTCGTAACGCAGGTCGCCCGGGTCGAAGCCGGGCGCGTAGCGCAGCACGACGAAGCCGTACGGGTCGATGACGTAAGCCACCGCGCCGCCCGGATCGTTCGACCGCGGCAGCTTCGCGAGCAGCCCGGGGTCGGCACGGACCTGCTTCCAGGCCGGCGTGCGCGGCGCGTCCTGCGGCAACTCGCCGATCCACAGGATCTGTGCGTGGGCCGCATCCTTGCCGAACAGCTGCCAGACCTTGTCGATGTCGGCCGCGAGCTTCGCGCAAGCGTCGGCGCAGCCGGCCGGCGCGACCACGGCGATGCGCCACAGGCGCTGCTCGGGGTTCCAGTGGTAATCGCTACCGTCGACGAGTTGCGGGGTCAGCGCGCGCAGGTCGGCGTAGGGCTCGAGGCGCTCGCCCCGGTTCTTCGATCCCGCCGGGTGCAGGCCGAGCAGGCCCAGCACCAGCGCCAGCAGGATCGGGCCGAAGAACAGGGCAAAGAGCAGGATCAGCGTGCGGCGACCGCGGCGGGTCCCGTCCGCTCCGGGAACGGCATTCATGCCGGCATTTTCGCACGCCCCGCCCGGCGATGGCGGAAAGTCAGGATCGCCGCGGTCGCCAGCACCGCCAGCGCCAGGCCGAACCATTGCACGGCGTAGGCGATGTGCCGCTGCGGCGGCAGCGTATTGGGGAGGACGTCGAGGTCGCGGGTGTAGCCGAGTTCCATCCCGGGATCGAGCTTCAGTACGCGCGCGGGCAGGTTGTGGACACCGAGGCTGGAGGCGAGATTGGCCGCATCCAGGCCGATGGTCAGCAGGTCGCCGTTCGCCTGTCTCGCCGCGATCGCACTGGCGATGCCATGCGAAGGCGCCGGAGCCAGCAGGCCCTGCACGCGCATTTTCCCCGGCGGAAGCCCGATCGCTGGCATCCGGCGATCGCCTGGCACGGGCAGCCAGCCGAGCTCGACCAGCAATGGCGCGCTGCCCACCGGAACGAACAGGCGGTACGCACGCACGCCGCTACGACCATCGCGCTGCTGGTTGTCGAGCAGTACCGCCGGCGCTTCGGCGAATTCGCCCTCGCCCGCCACCCAGTCGTAGCTGCGCGCACGCGAGGCGTCGGCGGCAAGGGACAAGGGCCGCGGATTGCGCTCTTCGAGCACGCGTTGCGCATCGGTCAGCATCGCCTGCTTCTGCTGCGCGCGATCCAGTTGCCAGAAACCGAGCGAGCCGAATCCCGCGGCGACCGCGATCGCCAGCGCCCAGCCGAGCCACGGATTCATGCGCCGCGCCATGTTTCTTCACCCCGCGCCTGCAATAATCCGTTCACACGGGGCATCCCCGCCCACGAACGCGCGAGGCCGCGATGAACGATTCGCTGAAAACCCTGGTCGTCATTGCGTTCCTGGCCGTGATCCTGTGGAACCTGGGCGCCGGCCTGTACTACCTGCTGGTCGACAAGGGCCAGAGCAAGCGCACGGTCAACGCACTCACCCGGCGCATCGCCTTCTCGGTGGGGCTGATCCTGCTGCTGATCCTGGCCATCTACATGGGCTGGATCAAGCCGCACGGCGTCGGCGCCTGAAGCCTCAAAAGCCCTTCTCCCGTCGGGACAGGGGTTGGGGTGAGGGTTCGGCGGAGTCATATCGCTCGCACTCGCGGCAAGCCAACCGCGTTCTTCCATTCGCTCGCTGAATTGCCACGAGGATTCGAGCATCGCTGTTCCTGCCGAACCCTCATCCGGCGCTGCGCGCCACCTTCTCCCAAGGGGAGAAGGGAACGGCGTCAAAGCACGTAGACGAACAGGAACAGGCCCAGCCAGACCACGTCGACGAAGTGCCAGTACCACGCGACGGCTTCGAACGCGAAGTGGTTGTCCTTGTCGAAGTGGCCGCGCGCGCAGCGCAGCCAGATCACCGCCAGCATGATCGTGCCCAGGGTCACGTGCGCGCCGTGGAAGCCGGTCAGCATGAAGAAGGTCGAGCCGTAGATGCCCGAGCCCAGGGTCAGGTTCAACGCGTGGTAGGCGTGGATGTATTCGCTGGCCTGGAAGTACAGGAACAGCGCGCCCAGCGCCACCGTCGCGCCCAGCCAGAACAGCAGCGACTTGCGGTGCCCGGCCTTCAGCGCGTGGTGGGCGATGGTGACGGTCACGCCCGACGACAGCAGGATCAGCGTGTTGAGCAGCGGCAGGCCCCACGCCGGAATGGTCTGGAACGCGCCGCCGACCGCGCCCGGGCCGTTGCTCGGCCAGGCGTTGCTGAAGCCCTGCCACAGCAGGCTGTTGGTCATCACGCCGTCGCCTTCGCCGCCCAGCCACGGCATCGCGAACTGGCGCGTGTAGAACAGCGCGCCGAAGAACGCGGCGAAGAACATCACCTCGGAGAAGATGAACCAGACCATGCCCATCCGGAACGAGGTGTCCACCTGCTTGTTGTAGTGGCCGCGGATCGATTCGCGGATCACGTCGCCGAACCACATGAACAGCGTGGCCAGCAGCATCAGCACGCCGGCGAAGAACACCCACTTGCCCCAGGCGACCTCGTTGATCCAGCTGGCCACGCCGACCATCGTGGTGAACATGGCGATGGAGCCGGCGAACGGCCACTTGCTGCCGTGCGGGACGAAGTAGGCGTCGGCGTGGGCGGCGTGCGAGTCGTGCGAATGGGACATGGCGTCGGTTCCGTTGCGTTCCGCTGTGCGTCTAGGGCGCCGCGTGCGTGGCGGCGGTGGCGACCTGGCCGGGTTGCGCGGCCGGGGCGTCGTTGTTGGAGGAGGCCAGGCGCTCGGTGAGCGCGTCGTTCTTGAAGAACGTGTACGACAGGGTGATCGTCTTCACGTCGTCGGGCAGGTTCGCGTCGACGAAGAAGCGCACCGGCATGTCGCGGCTTTCGCCCGGCTGCAGGGTCTGCGCGGTGAAGCAGAAGCACTCGGTCTTGGTGAAGTAGCCCGAGGCGCGTGCCGGCGCCACCGACGGCGCGGCGCTGCCGACGATGGCGCGCTTGCCGTCGTTGCGGGCGAAGTACTTCGCCTCGTACAACTTGCCCGGCACCACCTGCAGCGTCGCCTGTTCCGGATGGAAGGCCCACGGCAGCCTGGAGTTGACGCTGCCGTCGAACTGCACGGTGACCGTGCGCTCGCGCGGCGCCGCGGCGACCGCGGCCTTGTCCGAGCCCGGGCCCTGTTCGAGGCGGATGCCGAACACCTTCTCGCAGGCCACCCGGTACAGCGGCACCAGCGAGAAGGTCAGCACGAACGCGAGCGCGACCACGCCGAGCAGCTTGGCCAATCCGGCGTTGCGGGCGACCGGCGCATTCATCGCGCCAGCACCCCGGACAGGATGAAGCCGACGTAGATCAGCACGGCGATGGCGCCGACCCACGCCGCCGTGCGCGCGGCGCGCTTGCGGCGCGCGGCCAGCTCGTCGTTGGAACCATTCCTGCTGGAAGCCGGCCCGGCCATCGCGTCCGGCTCAGTGGGTCACGTCGCCGTGGGCGAGGTCGCCGTCGCGGATGATCGGCGGCGTGGCGTGGGTGTGGTGCGGCGCCGGCGACGGCACCGTCCATTCCAGGCCCTTCGCGGCCTCCCATGCGCGGTCGGCGGCCTTCGCGCCGCTGCGCAGCGAGCTCCACAGGATGAAGCCCATCATGAACGGGGTCAGGAACATGCCGAACGCGCCGATGCTGCTGACCAGGTTCCAGTCGGCGAACACCGGGTTGTAGTCGGGGATGCGCCGCGGCATGCCGGCCAGGCCGAGGAAGTGCTGCGGGAAGAACAGCAGGTTGACGAACACCATCGTCCACCAGAAATGGAACTTGGCCAGCGTCTCGTTGTACATGCGCCCGGTCCACTTCGGCCACCAGTAGTAGGTGGCGCCGATGATGCCGAACAGCGCGCCGGTGACCAGCACGTAGTGGAAGTGGGCGACCACGAAGTAGGTGTCGTGGTACTGGAAGTCGGCCGGGACGATCGCCAGCATCAGCCCGGAGAAGCCGCCGATGGTGAACAGGATGACGAAGGCCACCGCCCACAGCATCGGCGTCTCGAAGGTCAGCGAGCCCTTCCACATCGTGCTGACCCAGTTGAACACCTTCACCCCGGTCGGGATCGCGATCAGCATGGTCGCGAACATGAAGTAGATCTCGCCGCCCAGCGGCATGCCCACGGTGAACATGTGGTGGGCCCAGACGATGAACGACAGGAAGGCGATCGAGGCGGTCGCGTAGACCATCGCCTGGTAGCCGAACAGCGGCTTGCGGCTGAAGGTCGGGATGATTTCTGAGACCACGCCGAACGCCGGCAGGATCATGATGTAGACCTCGGGGTGGCCGAAGAACCAGAAGATGTGCTGGTACATCACCGGGTCGCCGCCGCCGGCCGCGTTGAAGAAGCTGGTGCCGAAGTACTTGTCGGTCAGCAGCATGGTCACCGCGCCGGCCAGCACCGGCATCACCGCGATCAGCAGGAACGCGGTGATCAGCCAGGTCCAGCAGAAGATCGGCATCTTCAGCAGGTCGATGCCCGGCGCGCGCATGTTCAGCACGGTGGCGATGATGTTGATCGCGCCCATGATCGAGCTGACGCCCATCATGTGGATGGCGAAGATGCTGAAGGCCACGTTGTAGCCGCCCTGCAGCGACAGCGGCGGGTACAGGGTCCAGCCGCCGGCCGGCGCGCCGCCCGGCAGGAACAGGGTCATCAGCAGCAGCGCGAACGCGAACGGCAGGATCCAGAACGACCAGTTGTTCATGCGCGGCAGCGCCATGTCCGGCGCGCCGATCTGCAGCGGCACCATCCAGTTGGCCAGGCCGACGAAGGCCGGCATCACCCCGCCGAAGATCATCACCAGCGCGTGCACGCTGGTCATCTGGTTGAAGAACTCGGGCTTGACGTACTGCAGGCCCGGCTGGGCCAGTTCGGCGCGGATCACCACCGACATCGCCGCGCCGATGATGAACATGACGAAGCTGAAGATCAGGTACAGCGTGCCGATGTCCTTGTGGTTGGTCGAGAAGAACCAGCGCTCGACGAACCCCTGCTTGTGTTCGTGGTGGCCGTGGTGGCCGACGGCTTCGGGATGGGTCACGGACATGGGCGACTTACCTTCGGAATGGGCGTTCGATCAGCCGGCCGCGGGCGCGGCGACTGCGGAATCGGTGCGCGCCGCGGTGGGCGCGGCTGCGGCGGGGTCCGGCTCGGGCGCCGGCTCCGCCGGGGCGGGTTCCGCAGGCGCGGCCTCGGCCGGCGCGGCCGGCTTCTTCGATGCCAGCCACTGCTTGAACTCTTCCTTCGACACCGCCTGCACCACCACCGGCATGAAGCCGTGGTCCTTGCCGCACAGTTCGGCGCACTGGCCGCGGTACGTGCCGGGGGTCTGGATGTCGGTCCACGCCTCGTTGACGATGCCGGGGATCGCGTCCTGCTTCCAGCCCAGCGCCGGCACCCACCAGGCGTGGATCACGTCGTCGGCGGTCAGCACGAAGCGGATCTTGGTGTCGACCGGCAGCACCAGCGGGTTGTCGACTTCCAGCAGGTAGTGCGGGTTGTTCTCCAGCGTGGCGACGGCGTGGCTCTGGCGCAGGGCGTTGGATTCGCGCGCCAGGCGGCTGGTGAACTCGACGCCCTCGCCCAGGTATTCGTACTTCCACATCCACTGGTAGCCGGTGACCTTGACCGTCATCTCGGCGTCGCGGGTGTCGTACATCGCGATCAGCTTCTTCGTGGCCGGGAACGCCATCGCCACCAGGATGACGATCGGGATCGCGGTCCAGATGATCTCGGCGACGGTGTTGTGGCTGAACTGTGCGGCGACCGCGCCCTTCGACTTGCGGAACCTGAACATGGCCACGGCCATGGCGCCGAACACGATCACGCCGATGACCACGCAGACCCACAGCGCGATCATGTGCGCGTCGTAGGCGTGCTGCGCGGAGGCGGTGACGCCGCGGCCCATGTTCAGCTGCCACGGCTTCGGATCGGCCGTCTGGGCCAGGGCCAGCGCCGGTGCCATCGATCCCAGCGCCAGCGGCAGCCCCTTCCCTAGCACGCTGCCGCGCAACCGCTTGCCCCACCCTTTCCCTTGCGTCATTGCCCAGACCCTTGCTGTGTCGTCGGTCGCGGCCGCGGGCGGCCGCCGGTGTGATCCCGCAAACGACGGCCGCTCACCCGGCCGCGGAAAACATCCGGATGGTAGCCTTGCGCCCGCGACGGCGGCAAGCTGCGAAGCCGCACGCGGGCGTGACGCAGGGACTAAAATGCCCGGCTTGCTTCCGCCTTCATGGCCGCCATGACCCCGAACACCGCCCCTCGTCCCGCCGCGGCCGCCGCTTCGCCGCCGGGCCCGATCCTTTCCCCCGAACTGCCGCCCGCCCCGGCCCCGCTGCGCGCCGCGATCACCGCCGCGTACCTGCGCGACGAGGCCGAGCACGTGCGCGAACTGCTGGCGCAGGCGCGCCTGCCGGCCGACGAGCAGGCGCGCGCGCAGGCGCTCGCCGCCGACCTGGTCGAACGGGTGCGCCGCCGCGCCCGGGACCAGGGCGCGATCGAGGCCTTCATGCGCCAGTACGACCTCGGCAGCGAGGAAGGCGTGCTGCTGATGTGCGTGGCCGAGGCATTGCTGCGCATCCCCGACCAGGACACCGCCGACCGGCTGATCCGCGACAAGCTGGGCGACGCGGACTGGGAGAAGCACCTGGGCCAGAGCGACTCGGTGCTGGTCAACGCCTCGACCTGGGGGCTGATGCTGACTGGCAAGCTGGTGGCGCTGAACGACCTGACCCGCGCCGACGTGCCGGGCGCGTTCCAGCGGCTGGTCGGCCGGGTCGGCGAGCCGGTGGTCCGCCTGGCCGTGCGCCAGGCGATGCGGATCATGGGCCACCAGTTCGTGATGGGCCGGACCATCGGCGAAGCGCTGGCGCGTTCGTGCAAGGGCGGCAACGCCAGCTACCGCTATTCGTTCGACATGCTCGGCGAGGGCGCGCTGACCGCGAAGGACGCCGCGCGCTACCTCGACGCCTACCGCATGGCGATCCGCGCGATCGGCGCGACCGGGCCTTTCGACGACGTGTTCGCCGCGCCGAGCATCTCGATCAAGCTGTCGGCGCTGCACCCGCGCTACGAGCACGCCAAGCGCGAACGGGTGATGGCCGAACTGGCGCCGGCGGTGCTGGAACTGGCGCGGCTGGCCAGGTCGTTCGGTATCGGCTTCACCATCGACGCCGAGGAAGCCGACCGCCTGGAGCTGTCGCTGGACCTGATCGAGGCGACCTTCTCCGACAAGTCGCTCGACGGCTGGGAAGGCTACGGCCTCGCCGTGCAGGCCTACCAGAAGCGCACGCCGTACGTGATCGACTTCCTCGCCGACCTCGCCCGCCGCGTCGGCCGGCGCATGCCGGTGCGGCTGGTCAAGGGCGCGTACTGGGACGCCGAGGTCAAGCGCGCGCAGATCGACGGCCACCCGGGCTACCCGGTGTTCACCCGCAAGCCGAACACCGACGTGTCGTACCTGGCCAACGCGAAGCGCCTGTTCGGCCACGGCGACGCGATCTACCCGATGTTCGCCACCCACAACGCACAGACCATCGCCGCGATCCGCTCGATCGCGCAGGGCCGCCCGTACGAGCACCAGAAGCTGCACGGCATGGGCGACGACCTGTACGCCGAAGTGATCCCGGCCGACCGCCTGGGCGTGCCGTGCCGGGTGTACGCGCCGGTCGGCTCGCACGAGGACCTGCTGCCGTACCTGGTGCGGCGCCTGCTCGAGAACGGCGCCAACTCCAGCTTCGTCAACCGCATCACCGACGAGGACGTACCGATCGACGAACTGATCCGCGACCCGGTGGAGGTGGTGTCGAACTTCGAATCCATCCCGCATCCGCGCATCCCGCTGCCGCGCGACCTGTACCGCAACCAGCCGGCTCCGTACCCGACTTCCGACAGAGACAATTCCATGGGCGCCAACCTCGCCAACGACAACGACCTGCGCGCGCTGGCCGAGCGCGTCAACGCCGCGATCAAGCCATGGCGCGCCGCGCCGCTGGTGCCGGGCGCGGTGGTTTCGGCTTCGGCGCTGCCGGTGACGAATCCCGCCGACCGCCGGCAGAAGGTCGGCGAATGGCAGCCGGCCGACGCCGGCGTGGTCGAGAAGGCGCTGGCCAACGCGACCGCCGCGCAGCCGGCGTGGGACCGCGCGCCGGCGGCGAGCCGCGCCGCGCTGCTGGAACAGGCGGCGAACCTGCTGGAGCAGCGCATGCCCGAGTTCATCGCGCTGTGCGTCAAGGAAGCCGGCAAGACCATCCCCGACAGCGTCGCCGAAGTGCGCGAGGCGGTCGACTTCCTGCGCTACTACGCGGCGCAGGCGCGCGCGCAGTTCGGCGCGCCGGAGAAGCTGCCGGGGCCGACCGGCGAATCAAACGAGCTGCGCCTGCACGGCCGCGGCGTGTTCGTCTGCATCAGCCCGTGGAACTTCCCGCTGGCGATCTTCCTGGGCCAGGTCTCCGCGGCGCTGGCCGCCGGCAACAGCGTGATCGCCAAGCCGGCCGAACAGACCAACCTGGTCGGCTTCCACGCGGTGAAATTGCTGCACGAGGCCGGCATCCCGGAGACGGTGCTGCAGTTCGTGCCCGGCGACGGCGCCACGGTCGGCGCGGCGCTGACCAAGGATGCGCGCGTGGCCGGCGTCGCCTTCACCGGTTCGACCGAGACCGCGCGCGCGATCAACCGCGCGCTGGCCGCGCGCGACGCCGCGATCGGCGTGCTGATCGCCGAGACCGGCGGGCAGAACGCCTTCATCGCCGACAGCTCCGCGCTGCCGGAACAGCTGGTCAAGGACGCGCTCGCTTCCGCCTTCACCTCCGCCGGCCAGCGCTGCTCGGCCGCGCGCGTGCTGTTCGTGCAGGACGACATCGCCGACAAGGTCACGACGATGCTGGCCGGCGCAATGGCCGAACTGAAGGTCGGCGACCCCGGCCTGCTGTCGACCGACGTCGGCCCGGTGATCGACGACGACGCGCTGAAGATCCTCGAGGCGCACGCCGAGCGCATGGCCCGGGAAGCGAAGCTGATCGCGGTCGCGCCGAGCGACGACGCGACCGCGCACGGCACCTTCTTCGCCCCGCGCGCGTGGGAGATCGATTCGATCGACCGCCTGCAGCGCGAGGTGTTCGGCCCCGCGCTGCACGTGGTGCGCTGGAAGGCCGACGAGCTGGACCAGGTCATCGACGCGGTCAACGCCACCGGCTACGGCCTGACCCTGGGCGTGCATTCGCGCATCGACGAAACCGTCGAGCGCATCGCCGCGCGGATCAAGGTCGGCAACGTCTACGTCAACCGCAACCAGATCGGCGCGGTGGTCGGGGTGCAGCCGTTCGGCGGCCAGGGTCTGTCCGGCACCGGCCCGAAGGCCGGCGGCCCGCACTACCTGCCGCGCTTCGCTACCGAGCAGACCGTCACCGTCAACACCACCGCCGCCGGCGGCAATGCTTCGCTGCTGACCCTGGGCGAGTAAGCGCGCTTTCGCGGCACGGCCGCGCGCGCGCAATGAACGCCCGGCGCGCTTCGCCGGGCCGCAACGGGTAACCGCCAGCGGGTAAGGGCGCCCCATCGCAGCCCCGCGGCGGGGCGTTGCCGCCCGTCGGCGACGGTCGCGCCTCGCTTGCCGTATGCTCTCGCGCCGTACCGGGTGTCCGGTACGGCGACGGGAGGCGGCCGAAGCGGCATGACCACCGATTTCCACGCCCTGCTGCTGGGCGACAACGCGCTGGCGCTGCTCCTGCTGGTGCTGTTCTGGTACGTGGCGAGAGTGTCCAGCGGCCTGCGCGGCATCGCGCTGTGGGGCATCGCGCACCTGGTCTACACCATCGGCGCGTCGCTGCTGGACGGCACCGCGCCGCTGCTGGAAGAGGCGGGCGACGCGCGCGGCGCGTGGTGGGCCGCCAACCTCGGCGGCCTGCTGGCCAGCGGCGGCATCGCCGGCCTGGCCTGGGCGGTGGTGCAGTTCGTCGAGCAGCGCGGCCCGCGGCCGGGCGACGTCGCGCTGATGGCGTTCTGCGTGGCCGTTCCGCTCGGTGCGTGGATCGGCTCCGGCACGCTCAACGCGCAGGGCGGCGCGATGAGCGCGTCCGAGGTCGTGTCGCTGCTGGTGTCGATCTTCCACCTGCGCCGCCTGCGCGACGTGCCCGCCCTGCTGCCGGCGCGGCTGATCATGCTGGCGATGGCGGTGCTGGTATTCCTGTACGCACGCGACCTGGGCGACGCGCTGGGCGGCCGCTACGGCGCCAACGAGGACTGGGTCGACATCGACTTGCCGACCTGGTTCCTGCTCAACTTCTGCATGCTGATGCTGTCGAGCTTCCGCGCCGCCGAGTCGTTGCGCCACGTCGCCCTGGTCGATCCGCTGACCGATGCGCTGAACCGCCGCGGCCTGGGCGTGCGGCTGCGCGGCGATTTCGTCCCGATCGGTTCGCGCGGGTCGGCGGTGATCGCGCTGGACCTGGACAGGTTCAAGCTGATCAACGACCGCCACGGCCACCCCGCCGGCGACGCGGTGCTCCGGTGCTTCTCCGACGCGGTGCGCACCTGCATCCGCAGCGGCGACCTGTTCGCGCGGGTCGGCGGCGAGGAATTCGTCGTGGTCCTGCACGACATTTCCGCGGACGACGCGCTGGGCATGGCCGAGCGCATCCGCCGCGAGGTCGCGCGCCAGCAGATCGCCGAAATCGCGCCGGATCCGATCACGGTCAGCGTCGGCGTCGCCACCGGCGCCGATGCCGACGGGATCGACACGCTGATGCTCAACGCCGACGAGGCGCTGTACGACGCCAAGCGCCTGGGCCGCAACCACGTGCGGGCGTGGCATCCCGCCAGGGCGGCGAACCAGCAGGCATGAAAAACCCCGCCGCAGCGGGGTTTTTCCTTCCTTCCGCGTTGGCGCGGTTCAGAAGTTGTACTGCGCGGCGATGCCGAACAGGTCGGCGTGGCCGTCGAACTTGCCGGTCAGCAGCGAGGCGCTGGACGAGACCACGTTGACGCTCGGGCTGTCGATCTCGATGCGCTCGTAGGCGGCGTCGACGCGGAACGCCGGCGACACCTGCCAGGTCAGGCCGATCGCATAGTTGGTGCGGTCGTTGTCGGGCAGGCGCGGGGTGCGGGTGTCGTCGTGGGTCGGGGTTTCGTCCTTGGCGATGCCCGCGCGGAAGGTGAAGGCGTCGTTGAAATCGAACTCGGCGCCCAGCGCGACGAAGTCGCTGTCGTTCCACTGGAAGTCCTCGGCGCCGATCGAGGCCCCGTTGCTGCGGCGCACGTCGACCTCGCGCAGCGACGACCAGTCGGTGCGCTGGTAGTCGGCCAGCAGGCGGAAGCTGTCGGTGAAGTCGTAGCGCACGCTGAGGGTGTCGACGCTCGGCAGGGTCAGCTTGGCGCCGCCGGGGCCGTCGGCATAGGCGGCGGCGAGCGGGCCCATCGCGGCCTGCACCGCCGCCGGCACGGTGAAGTCGACCGTGCCTTCCAGTTCGTGGTCGATCTCGGAACGGTGCGCATAGCCGATGGTCAGCTTGTCGGTCGGCTTGAACTGCGCGCCGAACAGCCAGCCCATGCCGGTGTCGTCGCCTTCCACCTTGAACGTGCCGTCGGCGGCCTGCGGGTGGAACGGGAACTGCGGGTTGAGGCAGTTGGCCGGGTTGCCCGACTGCAGGCACAGCGCCGAACCGAAGTCGATCGACTTGGACAGGGTCGCCTCGGCACGTTCCCAGATCAGGCCGGCGCCCAGCGAGAAGCGCTCGCTGAGTTCGACCGAAGCCGACAGGGTCAGGTCGACGACCTTCACGTCCGATTCCAGCGCGTGGTAGCGGCCGACCCAATCCGGCTCGTAGTCGGTCTTCAGGCCGAACGGTGCGCCGACGCTGGCGCCCAGGGTCAGCTTGTCGAAATCGCCGCCCAGCGGCAGCACGAACGACAGGTTCGGCACCGGCGTGGCGTCGCCCGGATCGCCGCCGTCGCCGCCCTGCAGCGCCAGCGCGGGAGCCGCCGTCGGCACCGCCTGCACCAGCGGCGCCGCGGCGTAGCCGCCGCCCTCGAAGCTGGCGGTCAGGTCGATGACGGTGACGTCGGCGCGGATGGACTTGCTGTCGAAGCTGGACATCGCGGCCGGGTTGCCCGACACCACGGTGGGATCGCCGTTGTACACGGCGCTGCCGGCGCCGGCACGGCCAACGTTGGCAACGCTGGATTCGCGCAGCTGGAAGCCGGAGGCGTGGGCCTGGCCCATCGCCAGGGCGCCGGCGATGCCGATGGCCAGCGCGGAAATGCGGGTAATGCTCGTCATGAAATTCTCCGGGAAAGGATGTGGACCAGAAGACCGCGCCATCCGGACCCGGCGGGCGCCCGCCATGGTCCCTGCCGGAAGCCCCTCCCGACAATACGACGCCGTATCCAGTATACGCATATGTACGGTTTTCTAACGCAAGGCTAACAACTGGAAGGCTGATATCCCGGCATTTGCCTGTTCATGATTGTGAATACGGACCCCATTGCCCAATGCCGGCCAACGGCTAAATTGCACCCATGTTCGTCGCCCTTCCCTCCCGCCACCGGCCGGCCCTGCGCTGGGCCACCCCGACACTGGCGCTGCTGCTGCTGGCCGCCTTCGTCTGGGGCCAGGCGCAGCCGCAAGCCAGCCTGCTGCGCGACTGGGGGGCGCTGTCGGGCGGACTGGCCAGCCGCGAGGCATGGCGCGCCGGCCTGCACGACGGCAGCATCCTGCGCCTGTTCACCGCGATGTTCCTGCACGCCGACTGGGCGCACCTGCTGGGCAACCTGATGTTCCTGCTGATCTTCGGCCTGCCGGCCGAGCGCATGATGGGGCCGTGGCGACTGCTCGGGCTGTTCCTGTTCGGCGGCGCGGTATCGAACCTGGCCGCGGGGCTGTACATCGGCGCGCCCGACCGGGTCATCATCGGCGCCAGCGGCGCGGTGTCGGCGGTGATCGGCGCCTATCTGGCGCTGTTCCCGACCGCCAAGCTGGGCGTGGTGCTGCCGCTGGGATTGTTCCTGGAATTCGTCAAGGCGCCGGCGTTCCTGCTGATCGGGGTGTGGATCGGCCTGCAGGTGCTGTTCGCCTACTTCAGGCCGGCATTCGGCGCGGTGGCGTGGTCGGCGCACATCGCCGGCTTCGTGTTCGGCGCGCTGTTCGCGCTGTTCGTGCGCGCCGCGATCGCGCGGCGCCTGCGCAAGCGGCAGGGGTATTGAGCGGGCCCGCAGCGGGCGGTTCGCGGCCGGCGGAACTTGATTTGCCGCCACCCACCACCAATTACCGACCAAAGCCCCGCTCCTGTAACCGCACATGGCCAAACCGCTCTACAAAGTCAGTTTCCTCAGCCACGGCAAGGTCTACGAGCTGTACGCGCGGCACGTGGCCGCGAGCGGCATCTGGGGCTTCACCGAGGTCGGCGAACTGGTGTTCGACGTGCACAACGGCCTGGTCGTCGACCCGACCGAGGAGCGCCTGCGCGACGAATTCGGCAACACCAAGGTGCTGCACCTGCCGATGCACAGCGTGTTGCGCGTGGAAGAAGTGGAGCGCAAGGGCCAGTCGGCGATCCGCGACGCCGAGAGCGGCGAGAAGGTGGTGACGCCGTTCCCGCTGCCGGCAAAGCCGCGTTGAGTGCGGCGAAACTCCGTCCTGCTTCTGCTTGGCCGCGCACCCAGCAAAGGCAGCAATAACGCCGAATGACGTAGCCGCGAATGCACCGAGGAAGTGGCAAGCTTCGGCCGTCTCGTGCCAGGATGGGCCCTGCTGCAACGGAGATGGCATTCCTCCGGCCCCCGAGTTCCGGGGCGAACCGCCGACGTGGCCGATGATGCCTGCCCACCCCGGAGCCCCGGGTGCGCAGGCCGTTGGCGTTTTTCCGACCGCCTTCTCGCATACGATGCTCCCCAGGCCATGAGGAAGCGTTGCGCGTGGACGGCATTTCCGCTTTGAGCATCTTCGTCGGCGCCGGCTGCGGCGCCCTGCTGCGCTGGGCGCTGGGCCTGGCGATGAACCCGGTCTTCCCGACCCTGCCGCTGGGCACGCTGGCGGCGAACGCGCTCGGCGGCCTGCTGATGGGCGGCGCGCTGGGCGTGTTCGCGCAGTACGAAAGCCTGCCGCCCGCGGTGCGGCTGGCCTTCACCACCGGCTTCCTCGGCGGCCTGACCACGTTCTCGACCTATTCGGCCGAGTCGGTCACGCTGCTGCTGCGCGGCGAATACCGCTGGGCCGCGTTGCACACCGTCGCCCATGTCGGCGTTTCGCTGCTGGCGACCCTCGCCGGGCTGTTCGCGGTGCAGGCATTGTCCAAGGCCTTCGGGGGCGCGCAATGAACGGCATCCACCTGCGCCTGTACACCTACGAAAACCGCAAGCACGCCGGCGTGCCGGTATACGACTGGCTGCTCGAGCGCGCACGGCACATGGGCATCCACGGCGGCTCCGCGTTCCGCGCGATCGCCGGCTTCGGCCGCCAGGGCAAGATGCACGAGCAGCATTTCTTCGAACTGGCCGGCGAGGAACCGGTCCTGGTCGAGTTCGTCGTCACCCGCGAACAGGCGCAGCAATTGCTGGAACTGCTGCGTACGGAACGGCTGCAGCTGTTCTACGCGATGCTTCCGGCCGAATACGGCGTGACCGGCGAAGCGCCGTGACCGCGGCGGCACGACCGGCGATGGCGCCGCCCGGCACGCGGTGCGCGGACCCGGACGGGACGGCTTACTTCTTTTTCGACGCCCTGGCCTTTTCCGCCGCCGCGACCGCGCCCGGGTGCTTCAGTTCGGCCAGCGCCTGCGCGATGTATCCGTCGCCGTCGAGCACGTCGCCGGCGGCATAACCTTCCGCGCCTTCCTCGTCGCCGCGCAGGTGGCCGGGCAATCCCGCCTCGGTCGGCGGCAACAGGGCCGTCGAACCGATGATGGTCGGCTGCGTCGCGTCCTGCACCGGCTTCAGCACCGCGTCGGGGACGATGCCGCTGGCCTGGATCGACCTGCCGCTGGGCGTGTAGTAGCGCGCGGTGGTCAGCTTGACCGAATCGCCGTTGTCCAGCGGCAGCACGGTCTGCACCGAGCCCTTGCCGAAGGTGCGGCTGCCGACGATGCGCGCGCGCTTGTTGTCGTGCAGCGCGCCGGCCAGCACTTCCGAAGCGCTGGCCGAACCGGCATCGACCAGCACCACCACCGGCGCGCCGCCGAGGCGGTCGCCCGGCGTGGCCTCGAACTTCGCGTCGCTGATCGGCACGCGCCCGCGCGTGCTGACGATGCCGCCCTTGTCGAGCAGGTCGTCGGCGACCTGCACCGCCGCGGTCAGCAGGCCGCCGGGGTTGCTGCGCAGGTCCAGCACCAGTCCGCGCAGCTTGCCCTTCGCCTGCAGCTTGTCGAGGTGCTTCTGGAAATCGGCGCCGGTGTCGGCCTGGAACGCCTTGATCCGCACGTAGCCGTAGCCCGGTTCCAGCAGGCGGCTGTCCACGCTGGCGATGCGGATGATCTCGCGCACCAGCTGGACGTCGAACGGCTTGTCGCTGCCTTCGCGCAGGATGCTCAGCCTGACCTTGCTGCCCGGTTCGCCGCGCAGCGGCTCCATGCTGTCGTCGCCGGGCAGCGGCTTGCCGTCGATCGCGACGATCACGTCGCCGGACCTGATGCCGGCGCGCGCGGCCGGGGTGTCGTCGATCGGCGCGATGACGCGCAGCGTGTTGTCGGGCTGGGTCATCAGCTCGACGCCGATGCCGGCGTAGGCGCCTTCGGCCTGTTCGTCGAAGTCCTCGGCGTCGGACTTGTCGAGGTAGGCGCTGTGCGGATCGAGGTCGAGCAGCAGGCCGCGCACCGCCGACTGCATCAGCTTCTTGTCGTCGACCGGTTCGACGTAGGCGTCGCGCACCGCGTTGAACACGGCGACGAAGCGGTGGATCTCCTCCAGCGGCACCTTGGCCGGCGCGGTCTCGGCGGCGGCGGGATCGTCGCTGGACGCGACTTCCTGTTCGCCGGCGCCGGTCGCGTCCGGTTTCGCCTGCTGCGCGAAAGCGGGCGCGGCCAGCAACAGCAACGCGAGGATCGGGGGCAGGTGCATGCATTCGCTCCGGAAGATCATGCCCGGATTATGCGCGAAGCAGCGATGAATGGCGCTTGTAGCAACGGCTTCTTAACCCCCGCGCCCGTATCGCCGCAGGAGAGGCGAACGTGCGCAGCACGCCGGGCCGGGCCGGACCGGGGCCGGCCGTCGGCCTCGGGAAGGCGGCGGCGGGCCCGCCGCACCCGCGACCTCGTCCGTCCTCGGCAGCTTTTCCCACAGACGCGGGAAGGGTTTCTTCTAGCGCCGCTGCAGCCACGACACCGGGTCGACCGGCTGGCCGTTGCGGCGCAGTTCGAAATACAGCGCCGGCGTGCCGAAGCCGCCGGAACTGCCGACCCGTGCCACCGCGTCGCCGCGCTTGACGCTGTCGCCGGCGTCGCGCAGCAGGCTTTCGTTGTGCGCGTACAGGCTCATGTAGCCGTTGCCGTGGTCGACGATCAGGATCAGGCCGTAGCCGGTCATCCATTCGGAGAACACCACGGTGCCGTCGGCGACCGCGCTGACCGTGCTGCCGGCCGGCGCGCCGATCAGCACGCCGGAACTGGCGCGGCCATCGGGCATGCGCCCGCCGAAACGCGCCAGCAGGTTGCCCGACAGCGGCCAGCCGAGCCCGCCGACCTTCAGCGCCGGCGCGTTGGCCACCGCCGGGCGCGCCGGCGCGCGTTCGCCGGGCTTGTGGCCGCGCGCCTCGGCCTGCTTCGCCGCGCGTTCGGCCGCGCGGCGCTCCGCTTCGGCGCGCGCGGCGGCGGCGCGCAGGTTGGCGAGCAGGCGCTCCAGCGATTTCGCGTTGCGGCCCAGCGCCTGCTCGCGCGCGGCGCGGTCCCGGTATTTCTGTTCGAGTTCGGCGACGACGCCGGCGCGCGCCTTGCGGTCCTTCTGCAACGCGGCGACCTGCTGGCGCTGGCGCTGGCGGGCTTCCTCGAGTTGCGCGCGGCGCGCTTCGATCTCGTCCTCGACCCGCGCGAGTTCCTGCAGTTCGCCGGTCAGCGCGGCGATCCTGCGCGCCTGGTCGCGCTGCACGTAGCCGTGGTAGGCCAGCGCCAGGTTGGCGCGGGCCACGCTGTCCTGCGACAGCAGCGCCTTCAGCGGCGTGGCGCTGCCCTGCAGGTAGGCCGCGCGCAACAGCGTCGCCAGCTGCGCGCGCTGCGCGGACAGGCGCGCCTGCATGGCGTCGCGCTTGCGCTGCAGTTCGGCCAGCGCCGCTTCCTCCCGTTTCAGCGCGGCCTCGGTTTCGCCGAGCGAACGGCTGGAGCGGCCGACCTGCTCGTCGGCCTCGCGCAGCTTGCGCGAGGCGTCGCCGCGCTGGCCTTCGAGCTTGCGCCGTTCCGCGGCGATCGACTTCAGTTCGCTGCGGACCTGGCCGAGTTTCTTTTCGGTCTCGCGCGCGCTCTGCGCGGGGACGGCGAGCGGCAGCACGGCCAATACCGCGAGCAACAGGCCGCTGGCGCGACGCGGTTTCATCCGGCGGGCAACCCCGCCTCAAACAAGCTGGCGCCGTCCATTTCCGCCGGCTTCGGCAGGCCGAGCAGGTCGAGCACGGTCGGCGCCACGTCGCGCAGCGCGCCGCCTTCGCGCAGCTTCGCGCCAGCGCGCCCGCCGACGTAGACGAACGGCACCGGGCCGATGGTGTGCGCGGTGTGCGGCTGCCCGGTCTCGGGGTCGCGCATCATCTCCAGGTTGCCGTGGTCGGCGGTGATCAGCAGCGCGCCGTGTTTTTCGCGCACCGCCTGTTCGACCGCGCCGACCACCTTGTCCACCGCCTGCGCGGCCTGCACCGCGGCGGCGAGGATGCCGCTGTGGCCGACCATGTCCGGGTTGGCGATGTTGCAGACGATCAGGTCGAACCGGTCGCTGTCGATCGCCGCGACCAACTTCGCGCTGACTTCCGGCGCGCTCATCTCCGGCTGCAGGTCGTAGGTGGCGACCTTCGGGCTCGGCACCAGGATGCGTTCCTCGCCCGGCACCACGTCCTCGACGCCGCCGCTGAAGAAGAAGGTCACGTGCGCGTATTTCTCGGTCTCGGCGATGCGCAACTGTTTCAGGCCCGCTTCGGAGACGATCTCGCCGAGCGTGTGGCGCAGGTCCTGCGGGCCGAACGCGACCGGCGCCGGCAGCTTGGCGTCGTATTCGGCCAGGCAGACGAAGCGCGACAGCTTCGGCTTGCGCGCGTCGAAGCCGGCGAAGGCCGGGTCGACGAAGGCCGCGCTCAGCTGCCGCGCGCGGTCGGCGCGGAAGTTCATGAACACCACCGCGTCGCCGTCGCGCATCGGTTGCGCACCGTCGATCACGGTCGGCAGCACGAATTCGTCGTTCTCGTCGCGCGCGTAGGCGGCGGCGAGCGCGGCCTGCGCGTCCGGCGCATGCAGGTCGCTCTGCGCCTCGACGATCGCGTCCCACGCCTTGCGCAGGCGGTCCCAGCGCTTGTCGCGGTCCATCGCGTAATAGCGGCCGCTGACGCTGTAGACCTTCGCGTTGCCGAGCCTGTCGCAGACCTGCTGCAGCTTGCGCAGGCTTTCCCCGGCCGAGCGCGGCGGCATGTCGCGGCCGTCGAGGAAGGCGTGCACGGCGACCTGCTTCACGCCGCGGCGTTTGGCCAGTTCGAGCATCGCGAAGACGTGGTTCTCGTGGCTGTGCACGCCACCCGGCGACAGCAGGCCGAACACGTGCAGCGTGCCGCCGTCGGCGAGCACCGCATCGCAGGCCGCGTCGAGCTCGGGGTTGGCGAAGAAGCTGCCGTCCTCGATCGCGGTGTCGATCCGGGTCAGGGTCTGGTAGACGATGCGGCCGGCGCCGAGGTTCATGTGCCCGACCTCGGAATTGCCCATCTGCCCGTCGGGCAGGCCGACGAAGCGGCCCTCGGTGTGGATCAGCGTGTGCGGGCTGGTCGCCAGCAGGCGGTTCCAGTTCGGCAGCTCGGCCTGGGCCAGGGCGTTGTCGGCCGGATCGTCGCGATGGCCCCAGCCATCGAGGATCATCAGGACCACGGGCTTGGGACGGGCAGGCGTTGCGGACACGGCGGAACTCACGGTGACTTCAGGCAGGCGTCGATTGTAGCGAAGCGCGCCAGCATGGGTTCGCGCCGTTTAAACTCTGTGCGCCGCATGGGCATCCAATCCCATACCACCACCCGGATGAGGAACCACGACATGTCCATCGCTCGCAATGTCCTGCTGCTGACCCTGGCCCTGGGCGCCGCACCCGCGTTCGCCCAGCAGGACGTCTCCAAGGTGCTGGGCGGCATCGACGCCGACGCCGGCCAGACCTATGGCGACCTGAACACCGTCAACGGCGGCATCGACATCGGCGCCGGCGCGACCACCGGCGACGCGACCACGGTCAACGGCGGCATCGACGTCGCCGACAAGGCGCGCACCGGCGACCTGACCACGGTCAACGGCGGCGTCGAGCTCGGCCGCGACGTGTCCGTCGACGGCGACATCACCACCGTGAACGGCAGCATCTTCGTCGACCGCGGCGGCAAGGTCGAAGGCGACGTCAGCAACGTCAACGGCGGCATCGGCCTGGTCGCCACCGAAGTCGGCGGTGGCCTGCGGACCGTCACCGGCGACATCACCGTCGGCGTGGATTCACACGTCAAGGGCGGCATCCGCATCGAGAAGAACAAGAGCTCGGTCCGCTTCGAGGCCAAGCGCGACCCGCGCATCGTGATCGGCCCGAACGCGGTGGTCGAGGGCGCGCTGGTGTTCGAGCGCCCGGTCGTGCTGTACGTGCACCGGACCGCGAAGATCGGCCCGGTGACCGGCGCCACCGCGAAGACCTTCGACACACCGACCGCGCCGAAGGATTGACCGCTTTCGCCGCAGCGCGCCGCTGCGGCTAGAATCGGGATTCCCGCATTCGAGGAATCCCGATGAACCGCAAGCTTGTCCTGGGCCTGGCCGCGCTCGCCGCCGTCGCGGCATGCAAGCGCGAAGCGCCCGATGCCGCCGCGCCCGCAGCGCCCGCCCACACTTTCGCCACGGCGATCGACGAAGCCGACCTCGGCGTGCTGGTCGGCAAGCTGGCCTCGGACGAATTCGAGGGGCGCGGCCCCGGATCGCCGGGCGAGGACAAGACCGTCGCCTACCTGATCGAACAGATGCAACGCATCGGCCTGCAGCCGGGCAACGGCGGCAGCTGGACCCAGGACGTGCCGATGGTCGAAACCACCGCCGACGAGAACACCGTGCTGAAGCTGGAACAGGGTGGCACGGCGCGCGAGCTGAAGTTCGGCAGCGACATGGTCGTCGGCACCCGCACCAACCAGCCGGAGGTGAAGATCGACGGCAGCGACATGGTCTTCGTCGGCTACGGCGTCGATGCGCCGGAGCAGCAGTGGAACGACTACGCCGGCCAGGACTGGACCGGCAAGACCGTGGTGATGTTCGTCAACGACCCCGGCTTCCACAGCGGCGATGCGTCGTTGTTCGAAGGCAAGAAGATGACCTACTACGGCCGCTGGACCTACAAGTTCGAGGAGGCCGCGCGCAAGGGCGCCGCCGCCGCGCTGATCGTCCACGACGCCCCCGGCGCCAGCTACGGCTGGGACGTGGTCAGGAATTCGTGGTCGGGGGCGCAGTACGACCTGCCGGCGAAGGACGATCCGGAACCACGCCTGCCGGTGCAGGGCTGGATCACCGCCGATGCGGCGAAGGCGCTGTTCGCCGGCGCCGGTCTCGACCTCGAGCAGGCCTACAAGGACGCGAACAGGCGCGGCTTCAAGCCGGTGCCGCTGCGGGCGAAGCTGTCGGTCAACCTGAAGAGCGCGATCACCGAGAAGAAGTCGCGCAACGTGATCGGCGTGCTGCCGGGCAGCGACAGGCCCGACGAGGCGGTGATCTACATGGCGCACTGGGACCACCTGGGCAAGCACGACGGCGAGGCCGGCGACAACATCTACAACGGCGCGGTGGACAACGCCACCGGCGTGGCCGGCATCCTCGAGGTCGCCGACGCCTTCGCCCACCAGGATCCGAAACCGCGGCGCTCGGTGGCGTTCCTGGCGGTGACGCTGGAGGAATCGGGCCTGCTCGGCTCGAAGTACTACGTCGCCCACCCGACCTTCCCGCTCGACAAGATCGCCGGCGTGGTCAACATCGACGCGATGTCGGTGGCCGGCAAGGCCAGGGACCTGACCGTGACCGGTTTCGGCTCCTCGGAACTGGAGGACATCCTCAAGCCGCTCGCCGACGCGCAGGGCCGCACCCTGCACGCGGAAAACAGCCCGGAAAGCGGCTTCTACTTCCGTTCCGACCACTTCAACTTCGCCAAGGCCGGCGTGCCGGCGCTGTACATCGACGGCGGCGAGGATCTGGTCGAGGGCGGCGTCGAGGCGGGCAAGGCCGCGGCCAAGGACTACGGCGACAACCGCTACCACTCGCCGGCCGACGAATACGATCCGGCCAAGTGGAAGCTGGACGGCACCGTGCAGGACCTGGAACTGGCCTATGGCGTCGGCAGGGAACTGGCCGGCGGCGATGCGTGGCCGAACTGGTATGCGGGCAACGCCTTCAAGGCCGCGCGCGACGAGATGATGCGGGCCAAGGCGGCGAAGTAGGCCGCGCCGGACCCCTCCGCGAAGGGAAGCGAGAGCACGGCGCCGCAGGGCGCCGTGCTCTTTTTTGCGCTGCGATTTCGGTTAGGCTGGCGCCACTTCCCGGGAGGAGCCTTCCATGAGCGCATTGCTGCAACTGTGGCTGCCGATCCTGCTGACCGCGGTGTTCGTGTTCGTCGCCAGCAGCCTGGTCCACATGCTGTTCAAGTGGCACAACAGCGAGTACCACAAGTTCGACGGCGAGGACGACATCCGCGCCGCCTTCAACAGGTCCGGCGCGCCGAAGCCGGGCATCTACTTCCTGCCGTACTGCTCCGACCCGAAGGAGATGCAGCAGGAAGACGCCCAGCGCAGGTTCCGCGAAGGCCCAGTGGCCAAGATCATCGTGCGTCCCGCCGGCATGCCGTCGCTGGGCAAGCCGCTGCTGCTGTGGTTCCTGTTGTCGCTGGTGGTCGCGGCGATCGCCGGCTGCACCGCGTGGCACGTGCTCGGCGCCGCTGCCGATGCGCGCCGCGTCGGTCACCTGGTCGGCGTGATGACCTTCCTCGCCTATGCCGCCGGCAGCGTGGTCCAGGGGATCTGGTGGGGTGCGCCATGGCGCAGCGTGCTGAAGGACGCGCTCGACGCATTGATCTACGCCGTGGTCAGCGCGCTGACCTTCTGCTGGCTGTGGCCGTAACCCTTCGACTCCGCTGCGCTCAAGGCGAACGGAACCTATTGGATCGCTCGTGCTGAGCGTAGGACCGCAGGTCCGGAGTCGAAGGACCCCGGACCATTACCAGGAGAAACCGCATGTCCACCGCCTACTGGTGCATCCTGATCGCCGCGCTGCTGCCCTACGTCTGGGCGACGATCGCCAAGGCGCGGCCCGGCTACAGCAACCGCAACCCGCGCGCGTGGGTCGCCAAGCAGTCCGAAAACTATTCCGTCCAGCGCGCCTACAACGCGCACCTGAACGCCTTCGAGAATTTCGCCCCGTTCGCCGCCGGCGTGATCATGGCGCAGCTGGCCGGCGTGCCGGCCGATACCGTCAGCAAGCTCGCCATGGCCTTCGTCGCGTTCCGCGTACTGCATGGCATCTTCTACCTCGGCAACCTGCCACCGCTGCGCAGCCTGTCGTGGCTGGGCGGATTCGCCTGCACGGCGGCGCTGATCGTGATGGCAGCGTTGCGGGTCGATTGAGCTGTTGATAGATCCATGCAACGCGATTTCCGCTGGAAAAGGATCATCAAGATGGGCGGCCTTATCGCCGCATCGGCCGCACTTGTCATTCTTGCTCCCGCCGTAATTCATTCGGTAGACGGCCACCAAAATGCACGCTCCGAGTGGGCAAACCCTTTGCCTGCCACCGATGGCGAACAACGCGACATCCTCAAGGCCTTGCTGAAAGAATCGCCATACCTCGAGAGCACCTCACCACCACCCTCCGGGGTGGAACGGGCTGACAGCTTTCGTCAGCGCGTCATTCTGCTCGACACGTCGGCGGCCTTTTGCGAGAGTGAATTCGAAGAGTCTGCATTCGGTGCTACCCGCGATTGCACGCTTTCGCTTCCCAACCACATCGCGAGTTCGGATTTTTCCGGGGAAATCCCGAAAGATCTCCTGGAAAACCTGATTCTGTCGAACCTGGAGTACAAATCACTGCCGACCGTCGCATGGCCCGACGTGACCATCAGCCCGCGTGGGGTCATAGACAGGATCTTTGATGGCGGCGGATGGTGGAACGACTTCTACAAGGAATTCCCTGATGCATCCGGCTTTCTGGAAGTCAGTCGGGCCGTTCTGACTGCCGATGGAAATCACGCGGTGATTTACGCCGGATACCATTGCGGAGGCTTGTGCGGGATCGGAACCATTCACCTGATGACACGCAAGGATGATGTCTGGCAGATCTCCGAAAGCGTGGATATTTGGGTGAGTTGAATAGCCACTCAGGTCGCCCATGCACATTCCTCTAGCCAAAATCCAAGCCGGACTCCCCCTACCCGCCACGCCGAAATGGCCGCAAGGCGTCTGGGACCTCAAGGCATTCGCACACGGCTCGATGTCGCTTGTGCTGTTCACGCCGCGCGGCAGGGATTACCAGACCACGCACGAACAGGACGAGCTGTATTTCGTGCATCGCGGCAGCGGCACGCTGGTCATCGACGGCAAGCGCTTCCCGTTCCAGCCCGGCGACGCGTTGTTCGTGCCGGCGCGGGTCGAGCACCACTTCGAGGACTTCGGCGACGACCTGGTGACCTGGGGCGTGTTCTGGGGTCCGGACGGCGGCGAGTGAGTCAAGGCTCCGGATTCCACCCGAACAACGCGAACGCCTTGCGGAACTCCGCATCCAGCGGCGCGACGACCTCGATGCGTTCGCCGCTGGCCGGGTGCGCAAACGCCAGTCGCCGCGCGTGCAGCAGCATCCGGTGCACGCCGTTCATGCGGAAGTTGCGGTTGTGGCGGCCGTCGCCATGGCTGGTGTCGCCGACCATGTGGTGCGAGACGTGCTTCAGGTGGCGACGGATCTGGCGGAAGCGGCCGGTTTCCGGCCAGCAAAGCAGCAGCGCGTAGCGCGACGTCTCGAAACCCGACGACGGCAACGGCAATTCGCCGGTAACGATGCGCCGGAAGCGTGTGAGCGCCGGCTTCTTCTCCGGCTTGCCCGGGCCGCCGTCGAGGGGGTAATCGACGACGAATTCCGCCTCCGGCCAGCCGCGGCACACGGCGAGGTATTCCTTCTCCACCGCGCGCGACATGAACACCTTGCCGAGCGCGCCGGCGCTGTCGCGGTCGAAGGCCAGCAGCAGGCAGCCGCTGGTCGCGCGGTCGAGGCGGTGGATCAGGAACACCGGCCGGCCGAACTGCTCGCGCAACCGGTCGGCGAGGAAGTCGTCCTCGCCGCGCGCCAGCTTGCTGTCGTGGACCATCAGCCCGGCCGGCTTGTCCACGATCGCGATGTTGTCGTCGATGTGGAGGACGGCGATGGCATCGTCTGGCGTCTGCATCCGCGGATTATCCGCGAACGCGACCGCCCGCGACCGGTGCGGTCACGCCGGACCGTGCTGCAGCCACACGCTGCCCAGCGATTCGTTGACGAACACCCGCGCCTGGATGCCGGCCTCGACCGCGTAGATTTCGCAGTATTCGATCTTCTGCAGGCCGTTCGGCTTGACGTGGGCGATGCGCACGTCCTCCAGCCCGGAACCGCGCATCGACAGCACCAGGTTGCGCCATTCGTCGGCCTGCAGCGGCTCGCCGTACATTTCGTCGATCAGCAGCAAGCCATGCACCGGCTTGCGCCGCAGCTCGGCGACGATCGCCTGCCAGTAGGCGATGGTGTTGACCAGCGTGCCGGGGCCGCGCACGTGCACCCGCAGGCCCGCCGGATGCGGCGCGAAGCGGATTTCGTAGTCCGGCGCTTGCGACATGCCGACGCCCTCCGGCGTCCAGCCCCAATGTTGGCCGGCGCAGCCTACCCCCGCGCGCCGCGCAACTCAATGCCGCCGGCCACCGGTCACTCGCCGCCGGCCGGCCGGGTCAGCGCATGCAGGATGCGCAGGTCCTCATCGTCCAGCGTTTCGCCAGCGCTGGCGCGGAAGTGCAGGTGGAAGGCGCGCACCGCTTTCGGACGATCCGCCAGCGAGTAGCCGATCTGCGCCAGCGCGCGCCAGGGGTCGAAGCCCGGCGGCGCCGGCGGCGCGTCGTCGGCCGGCCACACGCCGAAGCCGGCGTCGTGCAGCCGCTTCCACGGGAAGCGCGGGCCCGGATCGACCTTGCGCGTCGGCGCCAGGTCGGAATGGCCGATGACCTGCGTGCGCGGGATCGACCAGCGCCGGCACAGGTCGTCGAGCAGCACCAGCAGGCTCTCGATCTGCGCCTCGGGGTAGTCGGACTGGCCATCGTTGTCGATCTCGATGCCGATCGACGCCGAGTTGAGGTCGGTGATCGTGCCCCAGCTGCCGGCGCCGGCGTGCCACGCGCGCATCTCGTCGGGCACCAGCTGGTAGCGCTCGCCATCGCGGCCGATCAGGTAGTGCGCGCTGACCCGGCCGCCGCTGTTGGCGGTGCGCAGCGTGCGCAGGCTCTGCTCGACCGATTGCTGCTCGGTGAAATGCAGCACGACCAGCACCGGCTTGCGTACGTCGCGGTTCGGCGAAGCGACCCACGTCGCCAGCGGGTTGCGGCTGGTGTGGATGTAGCTGCTGCAGCCGGCGAGCAGCACCGCCGCGCACAACACCCCCAGCCATCGCTTCGTTCCCATCTGCGCGTCCCCTTCTCGTCTGCCAGGATCCCCCCGCATCCGCCGGAATGCGGTCGGCTGCTATTCTGCCCGAGGCATTCCAACAGGGGAAACGATGCGCGATCTCGCCGCCGCGCTGCGCGGCCTCCTCGGGTTCGTCGTGGCGCTCGTCGTCGTCCCGCTGGTCAACCTGGCCGGTGGCCTGCTTTCGGACCTGCTGCGGATCCCGCAGGGGCCCGCGCACCTGGCCGCCGACCTGTTCTGGGTCTTCGTGGCCGGCGTCGCCGGCAGCTGGTGCGCGTTGCGCATCGCGTCGAAATGGTTCTTGGCGCTGGCGCTGGCGTTCTTCGCGGTCGCCGCGGCGTTCGGCCTGGCCGCCGTCGTGAAATTCTGGGACGACTGGCCGCGCTGGTTCAGTCTCGGCGCCGTCCTGTCGCTGCCGTTGCAGGTGTGGCTGGGCTGGCGGCTGAGCGCCGGCTACCGGCGCCGCATGGGCGGGGCGAAGGACTGATTCAGCGCCGCGGCCACGCCGCGATCAGCGCCCACAGGCCGCCGAGGCCGGCGATCCACGCCGAAGCCGGCACCGACAGCAGGTGCGGGCCGCCGGCTTCCAGCCCGTACAGCACCGCGGCGGCGATCAGCAGCGCCGAGCCGAGAATCGCAAACACCGCGCGCCGCTGCAGCTTGTGCAGCGACTGCACCAGTTCGACCAGTTCCTTCGAGCGGATTTCCATCTCGTGCCGGCCCTCGACCTGCTGTTTCAGCCAGCCGTGCACCAGCCGCGGCATCTCCGGCGTGTGGGTCATGATCTCGGGCAGGCGCTTGCGCAGTTCGCGGACGACGTTGCGCGGGCTGTAGCGGCGGATCAGGATCTTCTCGAGGACGGGTTTCGCCACCGCCCAGATGTCGAGCTGCGGGTCGAGCTGGCGGCCGACGCCCTCGATGTTGAGCAGGGTCTTCTGCAGCAATATCAATTGCGGCTGCAGCGTGAGCCCGTACTTCTGCGCGGTGCGGAACAGCTTGACCAGCACCTCGGCGAGGGAGATTTCCGACAGCGGGCGGGTGAAGTACGGCTCGCAGATCGCGCGCGCCGCGGCCTCCAGCTCGTCGATGCGCACCGTCGCCGGCATCCAGCCGGCCTCGACGTGCAGCTCGGCGATGCGCCGGTAGTCCTTGTTGAAGATGGCCATGAAATTCTCGGCCAGGTAGTACTGGTCCTGCGCCGAGAGCTGGCCGACGATGCCGAAGTCGAGGGCGATGAAACGCGGGTCTTCCCTGCGCCCGGGGTCGGCGTCGACCCAGATGTTGCCGGCATGCGCGTCGGCGTGGAAGAAGTTGTCGCGGAACACCTGGGTGTAGAACACGCGTACGCCCTTGGCTGCCAGCGCCTTGCGGTCGACGCCGGCGCGGTCGAGCGCGACGATGTCGTCGGACGGGATCCCGTGCACGCGCTCGATGGTCAGCACGCGCTCGCTGGTGTGGGTCCAGACGATTTCCGGGATGTACAGGTCGTCCGAGTCCTGCCAGAAGCGGCGCATCACGCTGGCGTTGGCGCCTTCGCGCTGCAGGTCGAGTTCGGCGGCCAGCGTGGTCTCGATCTCGGAAACGATTTCGCGCGGGCGGATCTTGTCGGCGTTCGGGTGCGCGCGGTCGACCACTGCCGCGGCCGACTTCAGCAGGGCGATGTCGGCGGCGATCTGCTTCTCGACCTGCGGCCGCAGCACCTTGACCACGACGTCGCGGCCGTCGTGCAGCACCGCCGCGTGCACCTGCGCGATCGACGCCGAGGCCAGCGGCGCGGTGTCGAACGCGGCGAAGGCGTCGTCGATGTCGCGGCCCAGCGACTGTTCGACCAGGCGGCGCGCGGTCTGCCCGTCGAACGGCCGCACCTTGTCCTGCAGCAGGGTCAGTTCCTCGGCGACGTCCGGCGGGATCAGGTCGCGCCGCGTGGACAGGATCTGTCCGAACTTGACGAAGATCGGCCCCAGCTCCTGCAGCGCCAGGCGCAGGCGCGCGCCGCGCGGCAGCGCGGCGATCTCCGCCGAGGCGCTGGGCACGAACGGCCGCGCCAGTTTCAGCCAGCGCTCGGCCGGGGTGTCGTCGAGCAGGTCGTCGAGCCGGTACCTCAACAGCACGCGGCCGATGCGGCTGGCGCGCAACGCCGCCTTCAGGCTGCTCATGCGCCGCCCCCGGGCCCGCCCGCCGCGAGCCTTGCCACGCGCGCGGCGATGCGCTCGACGTCGTCGCGCAGCGCGTCGACGTCGTCGTGGAAGGCGTTCAGTTCGGCGTGGCCGACCACGTCGCGCGATTCCTCGACGAGGTAGCCGGCGGCGCTGTCGGCGAGGTTCGCGCCGAGCGTCTTCAACTGGTCCAGCGCGGCGCGCGCGGCGTTGCCGACCTGCACGCCGGCGACTTCGCCGAACACCGCGACGAACGGCTGCTGCCAGTCCGGGTCGAAGCGCCGCGCCAGGGTCTGCAGGCGGCGCGCCAGTTCGGCGTCGCCGGATACGCGCACGCGGCCGGCCGGCGCCGCGTCGTCGCGGCCGAGGCCCAGCCGCGAGAAGACCGGCAGCTGCGACAGCAGGCCGCCGAGCGTGCCGCGCACGGAGAGATCGGCTTCGTCTCCCTCGTCGACCGGGCCGACGCGCAGCTGTCCGCCATCGACGCGGACCTGCAGCGCCAGCGCCGGCGCTTCCAGGTGCAGCGCGACGCTGCGGCCATCGAGCGCCTGCAGCGCATCGCGGGTGTCCGCATCCAGCGCCAGCGCGCGGTTCAGCGCCGCTTCCAGCGCGCGGCCGGCGAGGGGCTTCAGGGAATCGAGGGGAGTCGGCGCCATGCCGGCATTCTAGCCGTTGCGACGTACCCGCTGTTGTAGGAGCGGCGTAAGCCGCGACCGCCATGTCCGGGCATGCTTCCGGATGTTTTCGCAAGTAGGGAAAGTACGTGGTCGCGGCTTACGCCGCTCCTACAGGGAGCGCAGCGATTCGGCCAGCCGCCGCAGTCCTTCCTGCATGCTCACCCGCGGCACGTAGCCGAAGTCGCGCTGCGCCGGCCGCATGTCGTACCAGTGCGCGGTGGAAAGCTGTTCGGCGAGGAAGCGCGTCATCGGCGGCTCGCCCTTCAGCGGCAACGCCTTCCACAGCAGTTCGCAGGCCGCGCCGATGCGGTACGCGGCCTTGAACGACAGGGTCTTGTCCACGCGCGGTGCGCCAGCGGCGTCGAGCAACGCGTTCAACAGTTCGCGCATCGGCCACGGCTCGCCGTTGGAGACGAAGTAGGCCTTGCCGGCGCAGGCCGCGCCGGGGGCGAGGTGCTCGAACGCGTCGAAATGCGCCTGCGCGGCGTTGTCGATGTAGGTGGTGTCGACCTTGTTGTCGCCGTCGCCGACGATGCGCAGGCGCCCGGCCTTCGCGCGCTCGACCAGGCGCGGCAGGATCTGCTGGTCGCCCGGGCCCCAGATCAGGCGCGGGCGCAGCGCGACCACGGCCAGGTCCGCACCGTTGGCGGCGAGCGCCTCCTTCTCGGCGATGGTCTTCGTGGTCGCGTACGGCGCCTGGAAATTCTCGCCGTACGGCACTTCGTGCGCGCCGAGGCCTTCGACCGGATGCGTGGCGCGATGAGTCACGCTGGGCGTCGAGGTGTAGACGAGTCGGCCGATGCCGTGCGTGCGGCAGGCGTCGAGCACGTTCCGCGTGCCGACGACGTTCGCCCGGTGGTAGCTGTCGTAGCTGCCCCACGCGCCGGCCTTGGCCGCGTTGTGGAAGATCGCGTCCATGCCCTTCGCCGCGGCGAGCACCGCCTCGCCGTCGGCGAGGTCGCCGCGGAACTGGCGCACGCCGAGCGCGTCGAGCGCCGGGTAATGGCCGCGGTTGAAGCTGGATACTTCGTGGCCGCGCTCGACCAGGCCGCGGCACAGCGCCTGGCCGAGGAAGCCGCCGCCGCCGGTGACGAGGATCTTCATGCCGAAACCCGCTTCAGCTTGCGCGCCGCCCAGACCGCGAGCTTCTCGCGGCCGATCTTGGCGTTGTGGCGGATGTCGACGGGGAAGCCCGGGTGCAGCAGGAAGTCGCGGATGCCGCGCAGGTGCGGATGCGCCAGCGCCAGTTCCGGCAGTTGCGACAGCAGCAGGTCGTCGCGCTGCGCCCGGCCCAGCCTGCGGTCGGTTTCCACGCACAGCACCGGCACCTGCCAGCCGTACTTGCCGAGGCCGACCAGCGCCGAACGGCGCACCCACGGATGGGCGTTGAAGACCGGCTCGACCTGTTCGGTGTACAGCGGGCCGGTGGCGGTTTCCACGCGCTGGCTCTTGCGCCCGCAGAACCACAGGCGGCCGCGCTCGTCGAACCAGCCCAGGTCGCCCATGCGGTGCACGATGCGCTCCCCGCCATCGGCGAGGCGTTCGCGGATCTTCGCCGCGCGCGTGGCCTCGTCGCGGTTGAAATACAGGTCGGTCGTGGTCGGCCCGGCGACGGTGATCTCGCCGATGCGCCCCGGCTTGACCAGCAGTTCGTCCGACCATTCGGCGATCGGTTCGTCGCCGATCTGGATGATGCGCACCTCGTTCGGCGGCACCGGGCGGCCGACGCAGGTGCCGGCGCCGGTCTCGCTGGCGGCGCGCGTGGCCTGCAGTTCGCGGCCTTCGATCACCGCGACCGGCAGGCATTCGGTGGCACCGTACGGGGTCCAGAACTGCGCGTCCTTCGGCAGCAGCTTGCGCAGCTTCGCGACCACCTCGGCCGGCACCGGCGCGCCGGCCGAGGTCGCGCGCAACACGGTTTCCGGCAACGGTTCGCCGTGTTCGGCGAGCACCCGCATCAGCGCCGGCGAGCCGAACAGCTGGGTCACGCCGAATTCCTTCATCGCCGCGTGCAGCTTGCGCGGGTCGGCCCTGGCCGGGCGGGTCGGGTCCATGTCGGGGATCACCGAGGTCAGGCCCAGCGCCGGATCGAACAGCGCGAACGGCGGGAAGGTCGGCAGGTCGACGCCACCGGCCCGCATGCCGAAGGCGTCGCGGAGCATGTCGATCTGCGCGACGAAGTGGCGGTGCCGGTAGACCACGCCCTTCGGCACGCCGGTGGAGCCGCTGGTGAACAGGATCGCGGCCACTTCGTCGCCCTTGGTGTCGGCGAGCTGCGGCCCGTCGTTCGCGCCTAGGCGCTCGACTTCCGCCAGGGTGTGGCCGCTCCAGCCCAGGCGCGGGCCGGCGGTGACCACGATCTGCGCCGACTTCGCCCAGCCCAGCGCGATGCGCGCGACCTGCGCCAGCGGGATGCCGATGAAGGCCCGCGCCTGCGCCTCGTCGAGGCACTGCTTCAGCGCGCGCTTGTCGATGCCGGGGTCGACCAGCACCGGCACCGCGCCGGCCTTGAACAGCGCGAACATCAGCAGGAAGAACTCCGGCGACGGCCGCACCATCACCACGGTGCGGCTGCCGCGGACCACGCCGATCCGCACCAGCCCGGCGGCGATCGCGTCGCTGCGCGCGTCCAGCTGCGCGTAATCCAGCTCGACGTCGTAACGCCCGCCCTTGCCGGGGCAGCGGATCGCGACCCGGTCGGGGCATTCGCGCGCCAGCCGCGGCAATGCGGCGGCGATGTTGCAGGCTTCGCCGGGGCGTGCCTCGTGGCGGGATGCTTCGTTCATCCGTCTATTGTGGCCGCTGATGCCGTCCCGCGTCTGCCGCTTGCATCGCGCATCCTGTTCCGGTGCGCACGCAACTGCAGGAGAATACCGCTCCCGCACCACCCTGGATCGCCCTGCCCCATGCATCCCTGCCTGACCTGCGGCGCCTGCTGCGCGTTCTTCCGGGTCAGTTTCCACTGGTCCGAGGCCGATCCCGCGCTGGGCGGGCAGGTGCCGTTCGAACTGACCGAACCACTGCGCGCGCACGAGCGGGCGATGCGCGGCACCAGCCAGACCAACCCGCGCTGCATCGCGCTGGACGCCGACATCGGCCGCTACAGCCGCTGCACCATCCACGACCGCCGGCCGTCGGTGTGCGCGCTGGTGCCGGCCTCGTGGGAATTCGGCGAAGCCAGCCCGCAATGCGACAAGGCGCGGCTGGCGCACGGACTGCCGGCGCTGACGCCGGCGGATTGGGCAGGCGTGGACGAGGCGGAGAAGAATCCGTTGCCGGAGGCTTGAACCCCTCTCCCGCCCGTTGAGCCCCCTCTTCCGCTTGCGGGAGAGGGAAAGGCGCGCAACGCCAGGGGTGAGGGCTCGGCTTTTGATTTTCCGAGGCGACGGCAAAAACAGGCTCGCATCGCTCGCACCCTCATCCGCCCTGCGGGCACCGTCCCCCGCCAGCGGGAGACGGGCTCAACCCAGCGGATTGGCGTCGAGGAACCTGCGGATCGCCGGCACCAGCACCTCGGCCTTGTCTTCCAGCACGTAGTGGCCGGCGTCGTCGAAGGCCATCACCTCGGCCGCCGGCAACGCGGCACGGAAGCCTTCGAGGAAGTGCTTGTCGAACACGAAATCCTTCAGCCCCCAGCCGACGAAGGCCGGGCGGTCCGCGTATTCGGGCAGCTTCCTGCCCGCGGCTTCGAGCAGCGGCCACGCCTTGTCGCCCGGGCCGAGCGGGATGTCCTGCATGAAGCGCACGGTGGAGATGCGGTTGGCCCAGGAGTCGTACGGCGCGACGTAGGCGCGGCGCACGTCGGCCGGCATCTTCTTCTCGACGCCGAGCCACGAGGCGCCGGCGGAGAACGCGTTGAACGCGCGGATCGCGAACGCGCCGAGCTTCCAGTCGCGGCCCAGCGACAGCTGCCACGGCATCTTCTTCGCCGCCGGCAGCGGGAACGCCGCGGTGTTGGTGAGCACCAGCCGCTTCACCTGCGCCGAATGCGACAGCGCCCAGCCGAAGCCGATCATGCCGCCCCAGTCGTGCACCGCCAGCGTGACCGGGCCGGCGATGCCGAGGTGGTCGAGCAGCGCCGCGAGGTCGTCGACGCGCGACTGCAGCGTGTAGTCGTACTGCGCGTCGCCGGGCTTGTCGGAGTAACCCATGCCGACGTGGTCGGGCACGATGCAGCGGTACCTGTCGCGCAACCCGGAAACCAGGTTGCGCCAGTAATAGCTCCACGACGGGTTGCCGTGGACCATGACGACCACGTCGCCGTCGCGCGGGCCTTCGTCCAGGTAACTCAGCGCGATGCCCGGGCGGACTTCGAGGCGCTGCGGCGCGAACGGATAACCGGGAAGATTCATTGCTGCTCCGACAACAAAAAAGGGCCGGCGAACCGGCCCCCGTGTGCATTACCGCGGAGGGTTCACCACTCCACTTCGGCCATCGTGCAGTTCAGGCCCGAGCCGATGCCGAGCAGGGCGATGCGGTCGCCCTTCTTCAGCTTGCCCAGCTCCTTCAGCTTGCTCAGCACGATCGGCACGCTGGCCGGGCCGATGTTGCCGTGTTCGTTGAAGATGGTCATGACCTTCTGCGGGTCGATGCCGAACGACTTGATGAAGGCCTGGGTGTGCGGGCGGCTGACCTGGTGGATCACGAACTGGTCGAGTTCGTCGACCGCCCAGCCCAGCGCGATCTTGGCCGCGGCGAAGGTCTTGTTCGCCAGTTTCATGCCCTCGATCAGCAGCATGCGGGTGTCGGTGACCATGCGGTCGAGGTTGCCGCGGCACAGCTTGTTCCACTCGGTCGCCGAGCGGGTCACGCCACCCTTGTAGCGCGGCGCTTCCGGCGCGAGTTCGCGGCGGGTCATCACCATCGCCACGGCGCCGCAGCCCAGGGTCAGCGCGGCCAGCTCGTCGCGGAACTGCTGCTCGGTGACGTCGGAGGCGTTGAGGCGCTCGATGGTCTTCTCGTAGACCAGGTTCGCGGTCTCGCCGTCGACGACCAGCGCGTAGTCGATCTCGCCGCGTTCCAGCATGCGCGCGGCCACGTCCATGCCGTTGATGAAGGCCAGGCAGGCGTTGGCGATGTCGAAGGTCATGCAGTGGTCGCCGACGCCGAGGTTGCCGCAGACGATGCTGGCGGTGGACGGCTCGAGGTAATCGCGGCTGACCGAGGTGTTGACCAGCAGGCCGAGCTTGCTGGCGTCGATGCCGGCATCGTCGAGCGCCTTCTTCGCCGCCAGCGTGGCGACGTCGGACGCCTCGAGGCCGTTGTCCCACAGACGCCGCGCACGCACGCCGGCGATGTCGTTGAGCACGTCGGTACGGATGCCGAGGCGGTCGAGGGTGGGCTTGAGGCGGGCGTTGATCTCGTCGGAGGTCAGCGTGTGCGGCGCATCGATGTGCGCCAATCCCGCGATGGAGACGTTCTGGAAAATCATCGTAGGGGCCGCCCCGGGGCAGGCAGAAAGAGACCGGCGATTCTAGCCGTTTCCGGCCTTCACCGCATCTTCACGCCGTCACGGAAACGCCCGCCGGTCCTTGGCCGGCGGGGTTTCAGCGGCCGCAGCGGTAGGCGGCGAAGCGCTGTTCCCCGGCGGCATTGGGCTCGTCCAGCGGCTGCAGGGTATCGGCCTGCAGGCCCGGGGCCTCGTTGCGGGCCAGGGTTTCCAGCTCGTCGCGGACCTTCAGGCTGTTGCGTTCGTAGAACGCCACCTTGTTCCGGACCGTCACCGCGACCTCGCCGCGCTTCTCGCAGCCGGCCGGCGCGATTCCGGCCGGCACCACCTTCACCGCCCGGGCCTCGGGGGCCAGCTGCACCCAGGTGCAGGCGGACAACGGCAGGAGGACGAGCAGCAGGCTGGCGACGCGCATGGGGAAATCCGGTAGGGGCCCGGATGCGATTCTGCCCCGGGCTGGATGAACGGAACGGGTTCGTGGTCGGTGACGGCGGCCCGAACGGCCGCCGCCACCCGCCAGCGGACCGCCTTACTTCTTCGCCGCGACCGGCTTGCCGTCGGCGTCGAGCACCACGACCTCGCCGAGGTCGAGGGCGCGGATCGGCGCCTCGATCTTCGACAGGTCGCCGACCACGACCCAGGTCAGCGCGTCCGGGTCGAGCGCCTTCGCCGCCTCGGCCGCCTTGGCCGGGGTGAACGCAGCCACTTCGGCGTTGCGCACCTGCACCCAGTTGTCCGGGCGGCCGTAGCGGACGATGCCGCCCAGCGTGCCCATCACCGCGTCGGCGGTCTCGTAGGCGCCCGGCTGGCTGCGCAGCTCGTTGGCGACGACCTTGTCGACCTCGGCCTGCGTCGCCGGGTTCTTGCCGGTCGCGTACTCGGCGATCTCGCGGCGCGCCTCGGCCACCGATTCGGCGGCCTTGTCGATCTGTACCGGCGCCACCGCCAGGAACGGCCGCTGCCCCAGCGCGTTGACCAGGACGGTGCGGGCGCCGTACGACCAGTGCTTGTCCTCGCGCAGGTTCATGTTCAGGCGCGAGGTGAAGGAGCCGCCCAGCACTTCATTGCTGGTTTCCAGCGCGACCGCGCCCGGGTCCTTCGTGGAAGGCACCAGCAGGCCGGCGTAGATGTTGGCCTGCACCGCGCCGGGCTGGTCGATCAGGAACACGCGCTCCTTCGCCGGGCGCGCGACCTGCGGCAGCGCCGGGGCGGCCGGCGCCGCGCCCTCGCCCTTCCATTCGCCGAGGTGCTTGTCGAGCAGCGGCACGATTTCGTCGAGGGTGGTGTCGCCGACCACGATCACGGTGGCTTTCTCCGGGCGCAGCCACTGCTTCTGCCAGTCCAGCAGCTGCCCGCGGCCGAGGCCGGCGATCGCCGCCTCGGTGCCGCTGCCGGTGAACGGGATGCCGTAGGGATGGCCCTCGCCGTACAGCAGCGGCGGCAGCACGCGCAGCGCGGCGGTCTGCGGACGCACCTTCTCCTGCTTGATGCCGGCGATCCACTGCGCCTTCACGCGGTCGATCTCGTTCTGGTCGAAGCGCGGGCGCTGCAGGGTGTCGGCGTACAGCTGCAGCGACGGCTCCAGGTTCTCCTTCAGCGCCGACAGCCAGACGGTGCTGCCGTCGAGCGAAGCGCCGGCGCCGAGCTCGGCGCCCAGTTCCTCGCTGCGCGACTTGAAGTCGAGCGCGCCGAGTTCGCCCGCGCCCTCGTCGAGCATGCCGGCGGCGAAGCTGGCGACGCCGGGCTTGCCGGCGGGGTCGCTGGCGTAGCCGCCGGGGAACTGGTAGCTGATGTTGACCACCGGGATTTCGTGGCGCTCGGCCAGCACCACGGTGCTGCCGTTCTTCAGCGTCGCGCGCTGCAGCGCCGGGAACTTCAGCTGCGGGAAGCTTTCCACCTTCGGCACGCCGGCCTTGCGGTCGACCTTGCTGGCGGCGGTCCTGTACTTGCCGTCGGGCTTGCCGAGCACGAACGGCGCCGGCGTGGCCGCTTCCTCTTCCACCAGCGGCTTGCGCTCGCCCGGCTTCACCACGAAGGTGTGGCTGGGCTTGCCCAGCCATTCGGCGCCGGCCGCGCGCACGGCGTCCGGCGTCGCCTCGGCCACGGTCTCCAGCGACTCGCGGAAGCAGCCCGGGTCGCCCTCGTAGATCGCGCACGACGCCAGCACGTCGGCCTTGCCGCCGAAGCCGCCGATGCGCTCGATGCCGCGGACGAAGTTGGCACGGTAGCTGGTCTTGGCGCGCGCCAGCTCTTCGGCAGTCGGGCCTTCGGCCAGCAGCTTGTCGAGCTCCTCGTCGATGATCGCCTCGACCTTAGCCGGATCGACGCCCTGCTTGACCATCGCGGTGATGCCGAACTGGCCGGCCAGCTGGCTGCCGTAGTTGTAGGTGCCGACGCTGTCGACCAGCTTTTCCTGGTACACCAGGCGGCGGTCGAGGCGTGAACTGGCGCTGCCGCCGAGCACGTCGGAGAACAGGTCGAGCAGGTCGCTCTCGGCGCTGCCGGCCTGCGGCACGTTCCACAGGCGGCGGATCTGCACCTGCGGCACCTTGTCCTCGAGTTCGGTGCGGCCTTCGGCGGCCAGCGGGGCGATGTCGACCTTCGGCTGCGCCATCGTCGGCGTGGCCGGGATGTCGCCGAAGTACCTGGCGACCTTTTCCTTTGCCGTTTTCACATCGATGTCGCCGGCCAGGACCAGCACCGCGTTGTTCGGGCCGTACCAGGCGCGGAACCAGTTCTTCACGTCCTCCAGCGCGGCCGCGTTGAGGTCGTTCATCGAGCCGATCGTGGTGTGGTGGTACGGGTGGCCTTCCGGGAACATCGTCGCCGAGACCACCTGGCGCAGCTGGCCGTAGGGCTGGTTCTCGCCCTGGCGCTTCTCGTTCTGCACCACCCCGCGTTGTTCGTCGAGGGTCTTCTGGTCGATCGCGCCGAGCAGGTGGCCCATCCGGTCCGACTCCATCCACAGCGCCATGTCGAGCGCCGTGGTCGGCACGTTCTCGAAATAGTTGGTGCGGTCGGAATTGGTGGTGCCGTTCATGTCGGTGGCGCCGGCCTGCTCGAACGGCTCGAAGAACTCGCCCGGGGCGTTTTCCGAACCGTTGAACATCAGGTGCTCGAACAGGTGGGCGAAGCCGCTGCGCCCGGCCGGTTCGTCCTTGCTGCCGACGTGGTACCAGATGTTGACCGCGACGATCGGCGCCTTGCGGTCGGTATGCACGATCACGCGCAGGCCGTTGGGCAGGGTGAATTGCTCGTACGGAATATCGGCGGCGGCGGCCGGCGCCTCGGCTTGCGCGGGCGCAGGCGCGAAAGCGAACCCGCCGAGGGCGGTGCTGAGGGCGACGGCAAGCAAGGCGGCACGCGGCCGGCGGGAAACGGTCATCTGCGACTCCATGTGAACGGGAATTCCCCCAAGTCCGCCGATGCTAACCGCCGGCCACTTCGACGGCATAGGCCACAAGCCACGAGGACCGAAGACGCGGCGCGCGGGAAAACGGCAACCCTTTGCCCCGTCGCCGCATCCACATCAGGTGTGCGGCGACCGGAAGCGGTGCGCCGGACCAGCCCGGCGGCGGACCGGGGCGCGGTCGCGGTCCTCGGACCCGACCACGCGCCAACCGCCGACGGACTGCAACCCGCCGGGACGGACACCCGGACGGACAGCGGACGCCCTCGCTCCTCTTGATTTTCTTGTGAATCAACAGGTTGCGATTGGCACGGAGCCTGCGTCCAGATAGCGCAAGACGGATCCCCCGGTCCGATCATGAACCAAAGATAAATGAAAGAGCCGTCACGACAGGTTCTGGTTGATCTTTCTGATCTGGTGTATTACTTTACTACCACACCGATGTTCAATAACACTAGCGAGGCTCCCATGAAAACCTTCCCCCTGCTGCCGCTGACCGCTGCCATGCTGTTCGCCGCCTGCACCGGTTCCATGCTGATGTCCGCCCAGACCGCCGACCCGACGGCCCAGGCGCGTACCGCCGCCGCCGACTCGGCAATGAAGATCGTCGACCTCCCGGCCGTGGTCGTCCATGGCGACCCGGTGCTGGCCGCCGAACTGCGCGCCGAGAAGGAACGCGCCCGGCAGGCCCGCATCGTCGACCTGCCGGCCGTGGTCGTCCACGGCGACCCGGTGCTGGCCGCCGAACTGCGCGCCGCCCGGCAGGCCATGTCGGCGATCGAGATCGTCGACCTGCCCGCGGTCATCGTGCGCCCGACCGTCGAGGACGCCTTGCCGGTGATCGCCGCGGGCCTGGCGCCGCTGGCGCGCTGAGCGCGGCGGCTAGAATCCGCGCCGATGCCAGCCGCTACGCCCACCATCGACGTCGTGCTGTACCAGCCGGAAATCCCGCCGAACACCGGCAACGTGATCCGGCTCTGCGCCAACACCGGCGCGCGCCTGCATCTGGTCCGGCCCCTGGGCTTCGCGCTCGAGGACAGCCAGTTGCGCCGCGCCGGCCTGGACTACCACGAATACGCGCGGATGCAGGTGCACGACTCGCTGGCGGCCGCGTTGCAGGCGATCGCGCCGCAGCGGCTGTTCGCGCTGAGCACGCGCGGCCGGCAGCGTTACGACCAGGTCCGCTACGCCAGCGGCGACGCGTTCCTGTTCGGCCCGGAGACGCGTGGCCTGCCTGCGGACGTGCTGGAAGGCGTGGCCCCGGAGCGGCGCCTGCGCCTGCCGATGCGCCCGCACAACCGCAGCCTCAACCTGTCCAACAGCGTCGCCGTGGTCGTGTTCGAGGCATGGCGGCAACTGGGCTTCCCCGGCGCGGCCGAACCGGCGCCCTAGCAGAACGCGCGGCGGAAATCACATTTAGTTCCCGGAATCCGCGCTTGATTCATGTACTGGTCAGTTTGATATTCAGGATCGATTGCGGCCGGAAAACGGAAACTTCACACACCGGCGGCCCCCTCTGCACCGGCAAACAATCCCAAGAAACGAGGCTTCAAATGAAGAATTCCGTGCTCGCCCTGTCCCTGCTGGCCCTGCTGCCGTTCGCCGCCTCCGCGGCCGATGGCGTCAGCTACACCTATGTCGAGGGCGGCTACCTGAAGACCAACGTCGACGGCCCCGACGCCGACGGCTGGGCGCTGAAGGGTTCGGCCGCGATCCATCCGAACTTCCACCTGTTCGGCGAGTTCGACCGGCAGGACGTCGACAACGTCAACGCCGACATCGACCACTGGCGCGCCGGCGTCGGCTACAACCTGCCGGTGTCGCCGAATGCCGACCTGCTGGCCCGCGTGGCCTACGAGAAGTACGACGCCGGCGCGTTCGACACCGACGGCTACAGCGCCGAGGTCGGCGTGCAGGGCAGCCTGCTGCCGAACCTGAACGGCTACGCGCTGGCCGGCTACGAGGACGGCGACGACTACGACGGCGACTACTACGGCCGCCTCGGCGCCCAGTACAAGTTCACCGCCAACTGGTCCGCTTCGGCCGACGTGAAGTTCGCCGACGGCGATACCCAGTGGTTCGTCGGTCCGCGTCTGAGCTGGTAATGCGTTTATCGAAGCAAGGCGGTGCGGCTCTCTCTCTCCCCGTACCGCACCCGAGCCCGGCTTAGGCCGGGCTTTTTTTATGCGTGGACGCCGGCGCTCAGGCCGAATGCCAGCCCGGCGATTCCCTGAACAGGGTTTCCGGATATTCCGGCTTCTGTTCGCGGGCGAGCAGCTGCTTCAGGCCTTCGGCCGGGGTGATGTCGCCATGCAGCACCGCCTGCACCGCGGCGGAAATCGGCAGCTCGATGCCGCAGCGCCCGGCCAGGCGCATCACTTCGTTGGCGGTCTGCACCGATTCGACCACCTGGCCGATCTCGCGCACCGCCTCGGCCAGCGCCTGGCCGCGGCCGAGGCCGAGGCCGAGGCGGCGGTTGCGCGACAGGTCGCCGGTGCAGGTCAGCACCAGGTCGCCGAGCCCGGCCAGGCCCATCAGGGTTTCCGGGCGCGCGCCGATCGCCGCGGCCAGGCGCAGCATCTCGTTGAGGCCGCGGGTGATCAGCCCGGCGCGGGCGTTCAGGCCCAGCTGCATGCCGTCGGCGACGCCGGTGGCCACGGCCAGCACGTTCTTCATCGCGCCGCCGAGTTCGGCGCCGATCATGTCGTTGCCGGTGTAGGCGCGGAACGCCGGGCCATGCAGCGCCGCGGCGACCTGCCGGGTGAACTCGGCCGAATCGCCGTGCACGGTGACCGCGGTCGGCAGGCCGAGGGTCACTTCCTTGGCGAACGACGGCCCGGTCACCACCGCCAGCGGCACCTCGGCGCCGAGCAGGTCGGCCGCGACCTCGTGCAGGAAGCGGCCCGAGCCCGGCTCGAAGCCCTTGGTCGCCCACGCGACGCCCGCGCCGGCCGGCAGCAGCGGCAGCAGCGCACGGATGGTTTCGGTGAAGGCGTGCGACGGCACCACCACCAGCACCCAGTCGGCGCCGGACACCGCCGCGGCCAGATCGGTACTGGCGCGCAGGTTCTCCGGCAGGGCGATGCCCGGCAGGTAGCGCGGGTTCTCGTGGCGGCGGCCGATCGCCTCGACCACCTGCGCGTCGCGGCCCCACAGGGTCACGCGGTGGCCGTTGCGCGCCATCAGCGCGGACAGCGCGGTGCCCCATGAGCCCGCGCCGAGCACCGCGATGTTCGATTTCGGATCGGTCATGCGTCAGGCCCCGCGGCGCAGGAACGGCCGCGGGGTGAAGCCTAGCAGGCGGCGGTCAGGCGTTGCCGGCGGCGTCGCTGTTCGCCAGGTCGGCGCCGTCCTGCTGGGTTTGCTGGGCCTGCTGCGCGGCGCGCTGGCGCAGGCTTTCCACGTACAGCGCGTCGAAGTTGATCGGCTGCAGGAAGAACGGCGGGAAGCCGCCGGCCTGGATCAGGTCGCTGACCAGCTGGCGCACGTACGGGAACAGGATGTTCGGGCACTGCGTGCCGAGCAGGCCGTCGATGGTCTGCGGATCCATGCCCTGCAGGCCGAAGATGCCGGCCTGCTGGACTTCGGCGACGTAGGCGGTCTTGTCGCCGGCCTTGCAGGTCAGGGTCACGCCCAGCACCACTTCGAACACCACGTCGCCGAGGCGCTGCACGCGCTGGTTCAGGTTGAGGTTCAGTTCCGGCTGCACGTTCTCGGAGAACACCGCCGGAGCGCCGGGCACCTCGAAGGACACGTCCTTGACGTAGATCTTCTCGACGGTGAAGGCCTGGGTCGGGGCGGACGGGGCCGGGGCGGCGGCGCCGTTGTTGGTTTCGTCAGACATCGAATACTCCGGAAGCGGCTTGCGGAAGCCTGTGTGTGGAAAAAGAAGTCGATTATGGCATGGGTGGCGGCGGCGACGGCCAATTCAAGGCCGCGGCGCCCCGGACCGACGAGCGGCCCGGCGGCGCGGGACGCGCTTCAACGCCTCCGCGTCAGCCGCCCCGCCCCTTGACCAGCGGCAGCTCGGCCTGGCGCCACGCGGCGATGCCGCCGTCGAGCCAGTAGACCCGCTCGAAACCGGCCTTCTTCAGCCGCGCCGCGGCGCCGGCCGAGGCGTTGCCGTCGCGGCACACCAGCACCACCGGCAGCGATCTGGCCGGGGCCAGCAGCCGGTTGTCCGGACCGAAGGCGCTCGGCTGCACGTTGCGGCTGCCGGCGATGTGGCCCTTCTCGAAATCGGCGCTGGCCGACAGGTCCACGACCAGCGCGTTGTCGCTGTTGATCAGCCGGGTCAGTTCGGCCGGGCCCAGGCTCTTGTAGCCGCGGAACAGGCGCCGGACCTCGGTGACGACGATCGCCACGGTCAGGCCGGCCAGGGCCAGCGACAGGAACGGCGTTTCGGCGACGAAGGCCTTCAGGGTTTCGAAATTCACGGAAGCGTTCGATACGGCGGAAAGGGGCGCGATTGTCGCATACCCGCCGGTTTCCTCACTCGCCGTCCCACAGATCCGGCAGGCCGTCGAGCAGCCACCAGCGCCGCGCTTCCTCGTCCCAGCGCCAGCGTTCGCGCAGGCGCACGCTGCGCTCGGCCATGGTGTGGCGGTTGGCCACGCGCAGTTCGATCGAGCGCGACACCGTGCCGTCGGCCTCGGCCTGGCTGCCGAGGTCGCTGTAGCCGGTGACCTGCACCTGCCGGTAGCGTTCCAGTTCCAGTTCGGTCAGCGGGTGCGCCTGCCGGTACGCAGGATCGACCGCGCCCCAGGCCTGCTCGAACTCGCCCCAGCGGATCGCCGCGGCGTAGCTGGTCTGCACCTGCTCCAGCAGCCGCGCCTGCTTGCGCTTGCCGACCGCGGCGGCCGGTGCGGCCACGAACAGCGCCAGCAGCAACAGGGCGACGAGGCGGAAACCTGGTTTCATCGATTCGATCCGCAATGGCGACAGCGGCGATGTTACCGCTTCGCGATGGCCACGAAGCGGGCGGACATCTCGGTTGCGACGCCGCCTGCGGCCAGCGGCACGCCCGCCTCCAGCTGCAGCCGCGCGCGGCCGCGCTGGGCCAGCATGGCGAAGAACGCGTCCCACGATTCGCCTGCGGCCAGCCACGCCTGCGCCGCCAGGTCGGCGTGCAACGGCGCGCGGTAGCGCACCTGGCTGTCGGCCACGTAGACCTCGGCGACGATGCCGCGCAGCTGCAGCTGCAGGCTGACCAGGCCCCAGCCGGCCAGCGTCATCAGCGACACCAGGCTGCCGCCGAAGGCGTTGCCCTTGTCGTTGACGTTGGCCGCCAGCGGCGCGCGCAGTTCCAGCCTTTCGCCGTCGAAGCCGGCGACCTCGACCCGCAGCGCCGCCACCGGCGGCATCGCCGCGCACACGTCGCGCAGGTGTCGGAGGGCGGCTTCCACATCGCTCGAACGCATCGAAGATAATCCAGGCATGGCATCGGACCGGCCCGGATGGTACGTCATCTCGCTGCGCCCGCAGGGCGGGCACGCGGCGCTGCGCGCGGCGGCGGCGCGCCGCGGCGCGAAACTGCTGGCCTTGTCGCCGTGGCGGCTGCAGGCGCGCGACGACAAGGCCGCGCGCGCCGGGCTGCGCGCCGCGCTGGCCTGCGAACGCGTGGTCTTCACCAGCCCCGCCGCGGTGCGGTGCGCGGCGGCGCTGGCGCCGCTGCGACGCCAGCGCGGGCAGGCGTGGATCGCGGTCGGCGACGGCACCGCCGCGGCGCTGCTGCGCGCCGGCATCGACGCGGTCGTGGTCCCGGCGCGCAAGGACAGCGAGGGCCTGCTGGCGCTGCCGGAACTGCAGGCCCTGCGCGGCGTGCGCGTCGGCCTGGTCACCGCGCCGGGCGGCCGCGGCCTGCTCGCGCCGGCGCTGGCGAAGCGCGGCGCGCAGGTCCATCGCGCCGACGTCTACCAGCGCGTGCCGCTGCCGCCGTCGCCGCGTGCGCTACAGGCCCTGCGCCGGCTGCGCGCGCCGGCCTGCCTGGCGCTGAGCAGCGGCGAGGCGCTGGCGACGGTGCTGGCGCAACTGCCGGCGGCGGAGAAGGCGAAGCTGCTGCGCTTCCCGGTCGCCGCGGCCAGCGAACGCCTCGCCGCGCAGGCCCGCGAATCCGGCTTCGCCCGCGTCTGCGTCGCCGCCGGCCCGCAACCGGCGCAGCTGGCGAAGGCGGCGGCGCAGGCGCTGGACGCCGCCGGCTGAACCGCGCGCCGCGGCGCTTGCCGGCGGCTACGACTTTCCGCCAATCCCGCGCTTCCGCCGCGAGTTCGCGCAGGGCGTACTGGTAGAATTCCGGGCGTTTGCACACATGGATGCTGCTGTGGACGACACCGCCGCCAAGCCGACCTCCCGCCGCATCGTGTTCTGGACGATCGGCCTGGTGTTGCTGGCGCTGGCCGCATGGCGCGGCTGGGCGTGGTGGCAGCACGGCGAAGACAGCCGGCGCGACCGGCTGGCCGCCGCCGAACAGCGCATCGCCGCGCTCGAGGAACGCAACGAAGCGCTGCGCCGCGACCTGCGCGCGCAGGCGCAACGCATCCAGGACGCCGCCGCCACCAACCGCCTGCTGCGCGACGAAGTGCTCGGCCTGGGCCAGCGCGGCGCGCTGCTCGAGGAAAGCGTGGCCAAGCTGGCCGACACCAGCCGCCACGGCGCGCAGGCGTTGCGCCTGGACGAGGTGGAGCTGCTGCTGTCGCAGGCCGCGCAGCGGCTGGACATCGCCGACGACCTCGACGGCGCGCGCCGCGCCTACGCGCTGGCCGCCGGCGCGCTCGACGGCATCGACGACCCGCGCCTGCTGAACCTGCGCCAGACCCTGGCGCAGGAACGCGAAGCCGTCGAAGCGCTCGGCGCCGGCCCGCACGCGGCGCTGGCCGCGCGCCTGGACCTGTTCGAACAATCGCTGGCGAAGCTGCCGCGCGGCGCGCCGGCCGATCCGGAGCGGCCGACCTGGCAACGCGTGCTCGCGCCGCTGGTCGACGTGCGCCCGGCGCAGGGCGAGACCGTGCTCGGCAGCGACGAACGCGCCAGCGGCGAAACCGCGCTGAAGATCGAGCTGGGCCTGGCCCGCGCCGCGCTGGAACGCGACGACGACGCGGCCTTCGACGCCGCGCTGGCGCGCGCCGAGGCGTGGCTGCCGAAGCTGTGGCCGCCGTCGCCGGCGCTGGCGAAGGGCCGCGGCGAACTCAAGGCGATGCGCGCGGCGCCGCTGCGGTCGTCGGCGCCGGTGCTCGGCAGCACCCTGCAGCAACTGCGCGACCTGCGCGGCGCGCGCACCGGCGTCGCGACGGCGTCGGCACCGGAGGCCTGACCATGAAGAAGCGCACCCTCGGCAACGCGATCCTGCTGCTGGCGCTGGCGCTGGCCGGCGCGCTGGCCCTGCACTGGTACGGCGAACGCAGCCACGCGCTCGGCGAGGTGCTGGTGCGCGCCGGCGGCTACGAACTGCACGCGACCCTGCTCGGCGCGCTGCTCGCGCTGCTGCTGGCCGCGCTGCTGCTGTGGCTGTGCTGGAAGCTGGTGTCGGCGCCGTTCCGCGCGTGGGGCCGGCGCAGCCGCAAGCGCGCGCGGGCGCGGCTGATCGAAGGCCTGGAGCTGCTGCACGGCGGCCACTGGCAGCGCGCGGAAAAACTGCTGGAACAGGCCGGCGAAGATGCCGAGGTCGGCACGGTCGCGCGCATCGCCGCGGCCAGGGCCGCCGCCGCGCGCGACGACGAAGCCGCGGTGCAGCGCCACCTCGCCGCGCTGTCCGGCCGCGGCGCCGGCGCGCAGGCGCTGGCGCGCGCCGAGCGCGCGCTGGCGAAACGGCAACCGGGCGAAGCGCTTTCCGTGCTGGCGGCGCCGGACGCGCAACCGCTGCCGCCGCGCGGCCTGGCGCTGCAGGCCGAGGCGCTGGCCGCCGCGAACCGCGCCGGCGAAGCCTACGGCCTGCTCGGCGCGCTGAAGCAGCAGCAGGCGCTGGCGCCGGCCGCGTTCGCCGCGCTGGAATCGCGGCTGGCCGCGCAGGCGATGCGCGAAGCGGCGGACGCCAACGCGCTGGCCGAACGCTGGGAAACATTGCCGAAGAACCTGCGCACGGAACCGGCGATCGTCGCCGCCTACGCCGAGCGCGCGGCCGCGCTGCACTGGGACGACGCGGCCGCGCGCAGCGTCGAGCAGGCGCTGGAAGCGCGCTGGGACGAATCGCTGGCCGCGCTGTACGGGCGCCTGCCGATCGACAAGACCGATTCGCGCCGCGCCAGCGCGCAACGCTGGCTGGCGTCGCACCCGGACAGCCCGGCGCTGCTGGTGACGCTGGCGCAACTGGCGCGCCGCCAGGGCCAATGGCCGCAGGCGCAGGACTTCCTGCGCCGCGCGCTCAACGCCGGCGCCGGCGCGGAGGCGTGGGAGGAACTCGGCCACGGCTTCGCCGCCGCCGGCGACGACGCGCTGTCGCGGCGCAGCTACGCCAACGCGATTCACGCGCGCCGCGGCGAAGCGACCGAGGAACTGGCGAGCCGCGACCTGAAACAGAAGATCCAGGACGAAGCCGTCGCCGAGGAACGCGACGAGCACGGGGTGCCGCGGCTGCGCGGGTAGCTTCCGCAGGAGGGGTGGAGCGAAGCGATACCCATCGAATCGGGAATTTCCACGCGTAGCGACGAGGGGGTATCGCCTTCGCCCCCCCCCATCCTGCTTGCTGCATCGCAAGCGCCCGGACGGCGGCGTGATCACCCGCGAGGCGGAGGCGATCCGCGCGAAGTGCCGCTGACGACCGCGGCGACAACCCGGGACTGCGGCTTTATCAGCGCATTTCGTGATGGATATGGCATATCGCCTCGCAAACTGAAATATGCAAGGCAGGATTGCTACCGTGACCAGCCCGCGACTATCGGTCAACAGCTTGATTACGCACAGGAATTCGTCGCTTGAACGCCCCGCCCGGGCCGCGGATACTTCGTCATATCACCCCGATTTGGGGTCTATTAGGCGTTAGGCACATGGGGGAAACAATAGTGCAATCCATAGAAAAGCGTGGGCGTCTTTACTTACTCGCGTTCATTTCCATCTTGGTTATTGGCGACTTGCTTCTCAAAGGGCTTCTGCTCGCTGCCGGCAACCTCCGATTGAGCCAAGCTGGCGGCACAGCCGTCACCCTCTTGGCCTGTTGGTTTCTTTGGCGCGGCTCCAGCTTTGCCTACTGGTTTTTGGTTATCTGTACCGCTTTGGCAGTCGCTTTCTCTTTCCTCGCTGCAGCAAAGATTGCTTTCGCTGTGGCAGCTGCCATCGGCATTTTCATGGCGCTCCTGCTGTTTCTGCTTGTGGCGCCGGCTACGCGTCGGTTTCTGGCATCTAGGCGTGCGGCCAGTGCCTAACAATTCATTCAAGCCGAACCCGCTTCGCGGGTCGGCTTAATTCAGGCGTTAGGTGTGACAAGAGAGATCTAGGGGCTGACAGTGGTGATCTTCAATCTCGCCTTGGCTCTAGGAGTCCTTTCTTTCGTGATTGCGACTGTTCTGGCGTATCGCCTCAAAAAGGCACATCCGACCATTCACGCCTCTATTGACCCGGGAAGTACCGAGTGGACGCCATTCTGGCTATTTCAGTTGCTCAGCCCAGCCAGATGGCGTGATCTTTCTCCAGGTCTAAAACTGGGCGCGCTCTGCGCGATGGCAAGTTTGGTACTTTCCATCGGCATCCTCCTGTTCTTAGTGTTGCGCTTTGCGGCAGCGGGTGGCAGTTTGTGAGCGTCACACCTAACAATTCGTTCAACCCGAACCCGCTTCGTTCCACCAACAACATGGCAGGTAGAGCTTGCCATGTTGTTGGCTCCACTACGCAGGTCGGGTTAACTCAAGCGTTAGGCCTCATGCTTATCTACTCGCAAAAGCGTGTTCCTAGAAGCATTCGGGCCCTTTACATCGCCATAGCCATCGTCCTCATCACTTACGGGACGCTTGGTCTCTTGGCTGACGATTTGTATATCTTTGGGCGCCGCAACACTGGAGTCCATTTTTATGGGGTGGCGGCTTGGATCATGTTCGGGGCAATGCTTTGTTGCTGTTGTTCTATCCTCACTGAAGTAGCGGCGCACTACGACAGACGTGCCGCTATCCGGCCATACTATTTCATCGGTCTCGCAAGCAAGGTTCTTGGCTGGAGCTTATTCGTTCTCGCTCTTGTCTTGAACTCCGACTGAGGCCTAACAATTCATTCAAGCCGACACCGCTTCGCGGCGCGGCTTAATTCAGCAACTGTCTTGAGAAGGTGCCTTTAGGCGACAGCCGCCAAGGCCTTCAACTCGTCCCGCCGCCGCGCATTGACGATCGTCAGCAGCTTGCGCATGCACGCCACCAGCGCGACCT
>Ga0180220_1000199_pt1 | contig 94585 bp, 95 predicted proteins | sample eDN5th37CBELigBY_FD_151335 | JGI IMG/M metagenome (GOLD analysis project Ga0180220, IMG submission 151335) | Enriched backyard soil microbial communities from Emeryville, California, USA - eDNA 5th pass 37_C BE-Lig BY (version 2) (version 2) | ecosystem: Environmental > Terrestrial > Soil >...
ACAGAAATAAAAACGAGCGAAGATTTCTACATCGCTAGACCGGAAAACACCGATGGAGAAAGCTTCACTGTTGAAGTTTATGCAATCCCTTAATAATAACTAAAAGGCTGTTCTCTAAGTATCTGATACTTAAAGAACAGCTTCTTTTTTTCCATCAGTGGATCAAATCCAACCCTACTGTTTCACCATAGTACAATAACTAAAATCCTTTTTAAAAGCGAACCATTACATTAGCTGCCAATTTATTTTCCTTTGCGATTCTACCTAAAAAATACCCGCTATTTTTTACGGTTCTTTCCTGTGTATGACGATCCACTTCAATTAATCCAAACTGCATTCCATACCCTGATTGCCATTCAAAATTATCAAATGTTGACCAATGTAAATAACCGATCACTTCAATCCCTTTCTCTATACAAGAATGCAAGCTTGTTAACGCTCTTTGTATAAATTCTACACGCTTTTTATCATCAGCCGTTGCTACTCCATTTTCTGTGATCATGATGGGAATGGTGATCGATTTTGCTACTTCCTCTACTACTTTTCCTAGAGCTTCCGGATGATATTCATATCCCATTTGTGTTACTTCAGTATCTTGATCTGGTTGAATTTGTCCGTTCGGTCCATATATTTCTCGAGTGTAATTTTGCAAACCGAAAAAGTCGTCTCCATCCATCATATCCAGGAATTGGAGAAAATAACTATTCCATTTCTCTGTTGATAATGTTTCCCCGCCAGGAATAAAGTCAATATGTGGAAGCGCCATAGAAAAGCCCACTTTTGTTTCCGGGTGAATTTTTTTAATGACTGCCCGTGTTTTTTTATGTGCTTCTTTCATAAGCTTGATCGATTTTTCATCAGAGATCATGTGGAAGGTGAAATATTCACTTGGATTTGCACCACATAATTTTGCAGCAAATTGTCTCCACTTAGGGGCTACCCAAGACTCCCGGTCAATCCCAACAGGTGGTACAAAGCCTATTTTTGAGAAGATTTCCTTAAGCATGACTGGTAAATTCACTTCATTCATCGTCAATACATATGGAATTAAGTGCCCCAGTTCTCTCATAACGACTTCACAATAATGAGCAAAAAGCTTAGGAATGTCAGTACTGTTCCATCCCCCCAACCTCATTAACCATTGTGGTGAAGAGAAATGATGGAGTGCTACAACAGGAGTCAATCCATTTGTATGACATGTTTCTAATACATCTTTATAATGTTGTATCGCTGAACGGGAGAAGTGCCCTCTTGCGGGTTCAATTCGTGCCCACTCGATTGAAAAACGATAAGCTTTAAATCCTAACTTAGCCATCAATTCAATATCTTTCTTATATAATCTGTAATGATCAATCGCATCGCCAGATTTATCTTTATAAGGAGAACCTTCAGCATGTTCTTCAGCCCAAAAATCACTATTCACATTATTTCCTTCAACTTGATAAGCTGCAGTTGCCGATCCCCAAATAAATTCATTCGGAAAACTACGGTCCATTTCATTCACCTCATTTACTATTTGATTACCATACTATCAATTAATTGAATCGCTTATAATGTTAGAACAAAAGATCATGTTTACTCATTTCAAAGATCTTTAGTTAGCGTTGTCATTTGTAGATAACACATAGCTTCCCTTTGATTATTCACCCTTGACTTGGACTATAACTAGTGTTAAAAATGTCTTAAGCTAAGGCTTGGATAATTGTCGAGGGGAGACAATGGATGCAATGGAATTAACCGAATTTTTAATGGCGAGACAATTTACGAAGAAAAGAGAAGAAATTGAAGCACTCATACCAGCTGAGACGATTTTAATAGATGGTGATGAAGTTTTTTTATATAATTACACAATTGACGCGATTAAAAATACATTTATTGAAGATAGCATCGTGATCACACAACAACCCTATCATTCAGAGATACCCGTTCATGTCCATCAATTCATCGAACTCACCTATGTTTTCAAAGGCACATGCAATGTAGTGATTAATAAGAATGTTATTCCTCTTACAGAAGGAACTTTAGTCATGATCGATAAATATACGCCTCATACAGTGGAAGAAACAAGTAAAGATGATATTATTTTAAGTATTACATTAAAAAAGGACTATTTATCTCCCAGCTTCTTAAGCAGACTTTCATCTCAGAGTATCATTTCCATATTCCTTGTTGATTTACTAATGGAGAGCAGAGAGTCAAATCGTTATCTTTTATTTAACCATGGGAAAAATCAAAAAATTATCGAAGTTGTCAATAATATTGTGTGGGAATACTTTCATAAAAGAATCTATTCTGATGAAATTATTAACTCCTATCTCGTTATTTTGTTTTCAGAGCTCATCCGGGAAGATGAAATTAGTCAGCGGCATGCTCATGTTCCAAATTCCAACAATTATACATTGATTGATTTTCTACAGTACATTGAAGACCATTATCAAGACTGTACATTAACTTCAATGGCAAAGCACTTTAATTTTCATCCAAACTATTTATCTAACTTATTAAAAAAGGGAACCGGCAAATCGTTCAAAGACCTCCTGCAGCTTCAAAAAATAAGCAAAGCAGGCATGATGCTAATTAACTCAAACTTACCAATCCCTCACATTGCCGATGAAGTAGGCTACTCAAGCGTAACTTTCTTCTATAAAAAGTTTAAACAAATTTTTAACATGACCCCAAGTGACTATCGTAAACAACACAGTTGGGACAAAGGGACAGGTTAATCGTCCCTCCATTTATTGGAAATACAAAACCAAAGAAAGATAGGATTTAAAAAATTCCCAGCATATCAAGGCAGGGAATTTTTTTATTTAGCAATACACATCTATTAAATATTAAAGGAACGCTCAACCTCCTTTCTCATACAGTTCAACACAATTTCTCCCCTTCCGCTTTGCAGCATAAAGGACTTGATCAGCTTCTTCATGAGAGTTTGCAAGATTGTTCTATCATCTCCAAAACTACTCATTTAGGCAGAAGAAATCCCAAAGCTTGACGTAACAGAAATCTCTATATCCATATAAGGTATTATCGTCTGAGAAATGTTCATTCGAATAATATCGGCCATCTCTTCCGCTTCTAATAAAGAAATATCAGGAATACATATAACAAATTCCTCCCGCCCCATACCTCCACACGCTTATCCATAGTTCTAGTTCTTAGAACCGCAATTGTTTCATTGTAAATAAGATAATAATGTGTTTTTTATAATCGGTAAAGTAGCATGACTGCCACCCTTCTCTTTTACATCTTCAAGTACGACCGCAAGAGAGATTCTGCCAGAATCTAAATCAGTTGCAATAAACCAGCCATTTTCCGTTCCATTTTCATCAACTTGGGATGCTTTGATTTCCGCTGTTCCTGTTTTTCCAGCTAATGAAACTCCCGAAATTTTTGCAGCACTAGCTGTACCGCCCTCTTCATTAATAACAGCAGTAAATGCACGTTGCAAAGTAGATAGATGTGCTGGAGGAATAACTGTTTCTTTCCAAACTTCTACTTTCTGATTTTCTGTTTGCAATAATGCTGGTGCCATGATATTTCCATTATTTGATAATGAACTATATGCAAGAGCCATATTTAATGATGTGACCATTACTTCTCCTTGTCCGTACCCTGAATCAGCAATTAAAATTTCTCTATCAATACTATTACCATTCGAAATTTGACTTTTACCCAACGGATAACCAATCTCTAATGGTTCACCAATTCCAAATTTCTTCGCACCAGCTATAAATTCCTCACTGCCTAATTCAAGTGCACTCATCGCAAAATAAATATTATCTGAGTATTTTACCGCATCTATTAAATTAACAGATGATTGATTATTCACCCTTGTTATCCTGTAGTTTCCCCATGAACGATCTTTTTGCCATGAACGGCCCTTGATGGAAATTTGCTTCTCTGGATCTAATGTACCTTTTTCCAGTCCAGCCGTTGCAGTTACTAATTTAAATACAGATCCTGGTGAATATAGCTTACTAAATCGGTTCACTTCATCAGCAAATTCACTTTCTTCACGTCTTTGTTGTTCTTCTTTTGTCACATAGGTTGTATAACGATTTGAGTTATAAGAGGGCGAACTTACTAAAGCAAGTACTTCTCCAGTTTTTGGATGAACGGCTGCTGCTGAACCTTTCTCACCATTCATTTCATCATAAATGATACTTTGTAAATTCGAGTCAATCGTTAATTTAATATCCTGACCATGTTGTGGTTCTTTTTTTGCTAGGGTTTCTATTTTTTCATTATCTCTTTCAATATAAATCTCTACTCCTTCAATTCCTCTTAATGTTTCTTCATATACTTGCTCAAGACCAGCCTTTCCGATTAGGGATGTCGTACTATAGCCTTTTTCTTTGTTTTCTTCCATTTCCTCAGCAGTAATATTACCAACATAGCCAAGAAGTCGTCCGAATGCTTTATGATTGATATACACTCTTGAAAGTTTATCGTTTACAAAAATACCCTCAGCACCTCGATCTTGTAATTTTTTTAGTTTATCATCATCCGGCAACATATCTACAATAGGAACAAAATAATTGGGATTCGTATTACGATCTAATTTTTTTAAAATTGTTTCTTCACTTATGTCTAACACCGCTGCTAGTTCTTTAATTTTTTCTTCACGATTGTTTTTATCAAACACCTCAGGGTTAATACCAACAGTTTTGATTTCACCATCTTTTGCAAGTGGATATCCATTTCGTGCAAGTATACGTCCCCTTGTTGCTTTCATCGTATTCACCTTGACTCTGTCACCTTTTTTCATGGTTGGAAAAATTAAGCTTTCGTCCCATTGAATCTTCCATTCATCGTCTTCCTTTACTAGATGTAATTGATAAGATGATGAAACCTTTCCTGCTACAGTGTCCATTTCGATAGAGAATGGAATCACATTCTCCTCGTGGTCGATATCTTCTCTTTTTACATTTATATCAACAGCTTCAATACCTGAGTGAATATTTGTATATCTTGATACAAACTCTTCCTCTGTGATTGTTCTTTTGGATTCATTGGATAATAAATCATATAGCAGATCATATGTTTGCTTTGATAAAAGATTCGAAAATTGATCAAACGTCTCATCCTGTTTATTTTCTTTTGAGCAGCCGGATATAACCAAAAAGCAGACTATTATCATCATAAACAATGGATTTAACAGATGATTCTTTTTCATTAGATTCCCTCCTCGTATCTTACTTTTGATGGCAATAAATATTACAAATGTAAGTTTTAAGTGTAAAGAATGATATCAGAAAGATTGATTTGCTTTTATTCTTCATTGAGTTGCTTCTTTAAATCAAAATATGCTTTAAGTATTTTTTGTCCTATATATTTATTAACTGGGTCTGTATCTGTATCCAAATTAGGAACAGCAATAGAGAATGCAATTTCGGGATTGATGTACGGAGCATAACCGACTAACGTTAGGTTGTAGGTTGGATATGTCTTTTTTGTATTCTGATCATAATAAAAAGACTGTGCTGTCCCTGTTTTTCCTGCTGCTTGAAATTCCTTGTACCGATGATCTCCTCCAAAATATTTATAAGCCGTGCCACCAGGACTTTGGTAAACTTGTCGAAACCCTTCTTGCACTTGTTGTAAGTACCTATCATCCATCATTATTTTATTCAAAACCTCTGGTTGAACTGCTTGAACGACTGCTCCTACCTCATCAGAATTTGAGGGTGTATGAATGGCTTTTACTAATTGGGGCTTCAATCTGTAACCGCCATTTGCAATCGTCGATATGTATTGTGCTAATTGCATTGTTGTATAGTTATCATACTGGCCTATTGAAAGGTCAAGGAATAAACCGGGCTTCGTGTATGCTTCTTTGCCGATTAACCCGTCAGATTCATTCGGAAGATCGATTTCAGTTTTAACACCTAAACCGAATTGACTTAAAGAATTCCGGAACTGTTGCACAGCCTCAGGCTTTTTAGGGAGTGACATCCCTGATTGATATTCTTTCCCCATCATTTGAATCGCTGTTTTAAACATAAATACGTTTGAAGACTTTTTTAATGCTCCTTCTATTCCGTTTGTACCTAATGAGGTAGAATGTGATCCTTTCAGAGGTGTACCTTTTAAATTTAATTTTTCATCACTAAACATCGTTTCAGGAGAAATAGCACCAGCTTCTAAACCTGCTAATATGGTTGCCCCTTTTACAACAGACCCCATCTCATATTGGGAATTAATTGTTCCTAATGCAAAATCACGAAACACGTCTTTCCCGTTTTCTCGAACAAGTTGTTTACCAGCCATAGAAAGCACCTCCCCTGTTTTAGGGTTCATCATGACAACAAAGGCACGATCTAAAAATCTGTTTCTCCCCTTTGCTCTGCTAAGTTCATCTTGAATCACTTGTTCAACTGCTTTTTGCAAGTCAATATCAATCGATAGGACGAGATCTTTCCCACTTTGTCCGTCAGAGATGCTCTTAGTTTCTAAAAGATGACCATTTTGATCAGTTACATGTTTTATCTTTGCTTTTTGACCTTGCAAAACGTCTTCATAATATAATTCCAACTGACTTTTTCCAACTCGATCATTTCTGCTATATCCTCTGGATAAAAAATAATCTAACCTGGAGCTTGGCAATCCTTCTGTTGATGATGTCACATTCCCTAAAACAGAACGAAAAATATGTTCGTGCGGATAGTGACGGTCCCAATCTGTTAATATGTCAACATTCGGCAAATCAGCTAAATGTTCTCCAATAACGGCAATCTCCTCTTCTGTCACATTTCGTTTAATGATTTGTGGTGTGAGGGTATAGCCGCTATTCATTTTCGTAGATATTTTTGCAATTTTTAGCTCCTCCTTGTTTATATCTTTTAAATCATCAGGGCTGATTCGTTCAATTTGTCGATCATATCGGTCTTTATCAGTTAAGTTTTCATCAAGTAATTCTTTTTCTTTTATCTTCTCTCTAGCCTTATCAGGTCTGGTGATGATCCAATAATCCTTCAGGTCTCTTTGCTTTATTTTTTCTTCATCCATATCTATCATGTTCGAAAGCACCTTTGCCGTTGCAAGTATTTCTTGTGAAGTTGTCCCCTTCATCCTCGTATATGTAAATGCTTTGACCACAACATTATCAACAATGATCTTTTCGTTCCGGTCAAAAATTTTCCCTCGCGGAACCGGAGTACTAACGACCGTATCGACTGTTCTTCTCACTTCTTTTTTATATTCCACTCCGTAAACAATTTGGACAATTCCAAGTCTTAAAATAAGAGCGGCAAAAAATAAAAACACCACAATAAAAAAGATATTCAGCCGCATAAGTCTTGTTTTTTGTAGCTTGTGTTGTTCAAGTCTAGCTGCCACACTATGGTCTCCTTTCCACTTTACCTATTTGTAAAAGGTCCCTGAATCAATAAACTAAATATTACACATGTAAGTTTTAGTGTCAATCCTTTTTCTCGCTCCATTGACTTCAACATATAGGCAGAATATAATAAAAATACTACAAATGTAAGTTTAAAGGTGGTTACAATGAAAAAAATACCGCAAATTTCAGATGCTGAATTAGAAGTAATGAAAATAATTTGGAAACATCCTTCCATCAACACGAATGAGGTTATCGAAAAATTATCAAAAACGAGTGAATGGAGCCCTAAAACCATTCAAACCATGCTATTGAGGTTAATTAAAAAAGGGGCACTAAAAAATCATAAAGAAGGCCGTATATTTGTTTATACAGCAAATGTAGATGAAAGTGATTATATAGAAGTTGAGAGTCATAGTTTTTTGAATCGTTTTTATAATGGTACTTTAAATTCTATGGTTTTAAACTTTTTGGAAAAAGATAAGCTGTCAGAACATGAAATTAATGAGTTATATCAAATTTTAGAAGAACGTAAGAACAAAAGGAACGAATAATATGGATCATTCTTTCTTCACTCCCTTCTTCATTAGTAACTTAATAGTATCTGTTCTATTTTGCATCATTTTCGTTATAAAAAAGGGATTAAAAAAGCAAATAACTGTCAATACCCAATATCACATCAGTCTGATTTCTCTATTGGTCTTGATAGCTCCTTTTATCCCATTGCAATTCCTTGAAATCAACTCATTTTTTTATGATTTCATAAACTTTGGAGCTCGTCATTCAAGCTTAACCAACACCCATTCTGCTGCAACGATAACAGATACATTTTTTCAGAATGGAAATTGGCAACAAAACTTTTCCAATTCTATAGAACAATCGCCTTTTAACATGTTGGATTCTATCCTTTTTGGTATATGGGTAATAGGAATGATTGTTATCCTCCTGGCTACTTTTTCTAGTAATCTTAGAATCCGTAACATAAAAAAAAGTTTAAAAGTTGACCGCCATGGAGAGTTATCAAAACTACTTGCAACATGTAAAGAAGAGTTAAATTTTCGTAAAAAGGTCATTATAGCCTATTCACCTTTGGTAAAGTCCCCTATTACCTTTGGGTTTCTCAAACCATATATTGTCTTACCAGTCGATTGTCCAATGCTTAATGATGACGAAATAAAGTGTGTATTGCTTCACGAGCTGTATCATTGCAAGCGTAAAGATATACTCATCAATTTAGTGATGGGTCTAGCCAGAATTGTTTATTGGTTTAATCCTCTTGTTTGGTATTTTTTCAAGGAAATGAAAACAGAGATGGAGATTACTTGCGATTATGCCGTATTAAAAAGGCTAGATGAGGAATCTCAGCTAAAATATGGGGAGATTATCTTAAAATTTGCTTCTCAATCAAAACAAGCATTGCCGTTGATTGCTGCTTCAGAAATCAGCAGCTCTTATAAACAAGTAAAACGGCGTATTCTGACAATCGTAAATTTCCAAGTAGAATCAAAACGGCAAAAAATAAAAAGTGCACTAGTCTTTACAGTTGTTCTTGTGTTCATCTTAAGTAGTATTCCTTCAATATCTGTACTAGCAACGAACAAAGACACACATACTTTTTCGCATCAAAACATTGTTTACAAAGATTACACACCTTTTTTTGAAGACCTAACAGGAAGTGCCGTCCTGTACGACACCAAAATGGACCAGTACACCATATACAATGAGGACGAAAGTACGACTAGATTTGCTCCCAATTCTACTTATAAAATTTTTAGTGCCTTGTTTGCGTTAGAAAATGAAATTATTACGGAAGATAATTCTGAAATGGCCTGGGATGGAACGTTATACAAATATGATAAATGGAATCAAAACCAAGATTTATTTACGGCTATGGAAAATTCCACCACATGGTATTTTCAACATCTAGATCAGCAGCTTGGTAAAAAGAAGTTGCAAACTTATTTTGAACAATTGAATTATGGAAACGAAAATCTATCAAGTAACATCACCGATTATTGGATGGATGGCTCACTAAGAATCTCCCCTGTTGAACAGATCAGTATGTTGAAAAAGTTTTATGATAATGATTTCTCTTTTGATCAATCTACCATTCAAACTGTCAAAAACTCGATACTACTAGAAGAAACAAATGAACATCGATTATCCGGAAAAACGGGAACCTCAGATATAAACGGAGAACATGTTGATGGTTGGTTTATTGGATATGTAGAAACTGCAGATAATACTTTCTTTTTTGCTGTTCACATTCAAGGTGAAAAAGATGCTGGAGGAAGTACTGCATCTGAAATCGCCCTTTCCATTTTGGAGAAGGAAGGGATTATTACATCCATTCCTTAAAAGATATTAGGAAATTTGTATGACTTAATCTTCCCCTCAGAGTAACATCTGAGGGGTTTTTTATTATAATGATAAACGCTCACAGAAAAAAAGTATTGACTCTAAAACTTACATATGTAATATTTTAATTATTACATATGTAAGTTTTATTCGAATAAAACAAAATAAACAATGAAAGAGGTTAGAATTAATGAAATCAAAAAACATCTTGTTCCATTCTTCAACAATTCAAAAAATTGCACATGTGTTACTACTCTCCTTTCTGGTTCTCATAGGCTGTTCATACGGTCATGTCCAGTCAGCTCAATCTGAACAAAAAAGTCATGAACCTGCAAATAAACAAGATTTTTCTAAAGATTTTTCTAAACTTGAAGAAAAATTTGATGCTAAGCTAGGAGTCTACGCTCTAGACACCGGAACAAACGAAACCATTTCATATCGACCTGATGAGCGTTTTGCGTATGCATCAACTAGTAAAGCTTTAGCGGTAGGAGTCCTTTTGCAGCAGAAATCAATTGAAGATCTTAACGAAAAAGTAACCTATTCCCGTGAAGAACTTGTTACATATAGTCCAATTACAGAACAGCATGTAGATACCGGTATGACTCTTCGGGACCTTTCTGACGCTTCGTTACGCTATAGTGACAATACCGCTGCAAATCTCATTTTTGAACAAATCGGTGGGCCTGAAGAATTTAAACATGCATTAAGACAAATTGGTGATGATGTTACAAACCCTGAACGAATGGAACCTGAGTTAAACGATGTTAACCCGGGTGAAACCCATGATACAAGTACTCCAAAAGCCCTTGCTACAAGCCTTAAGGCTTTTACGCTTGAAGATGTTCTCCCACCTGAAAAACGTGAGCTTCTCATCGACTGGATGAAGCGAAATACGACCGGTGATGCATTAATTCGTGCTGGTGTACCAAAAGGTTGGGAAGTAGCAGATAAAACCGGGGCAGCATCCTACGGAACTCGAAATGATATTGCGATCATTTGGCCGCCAGATGAAGATCCTATTGTTTTAGCCATCCTATCAAATCGAGATGAAAAAAATGCGACTTATGATGATGAGTTAATTGCAGAAGCAACAAAAGTCGTAGTTTCAGCCTTTAAGAAAAAATGATCATGTACGATTCTCATCCTATAGCAATGAATATAAGGATTCGGTAAAAACCATTCATAATCCCACTCCTCTCTAGACAGACTAATGGAAGCAGTGTATTTTTTTGTCCCGGGAGGAGTAACCTTGAATCAAACCTGGCTCTCATTATTACCATTTATCATCGTCATCGGCATGTCTATTTGGTTAAAAAACATCCTGCCTGGTTTAGTTGTTGGCATCTTGGTTGGTTCCATGATTGTTTCTGCCGATCTGTTGGCTGGGACTGAGCAAGCTGTTTCATACATCGTCACCACTCTTTCTGATGAAACAAATATTAAAATTATCGGGTTTTTATATTTATTTGGCGGTCTTGTCGGGATGATGAATATAGCTGGCGGTATTAAGGGCTTTTCGGAATGGGCCGGGACTAGAATCCGCTCTGAACGGGGGCTGCTCATTTTTATTTGGCTTACTCTCCCCTTTACGTTCATGATGCCGATGTTTCGGATTATGATGATTGGCCCAATTATTAAATCGCTCATAAAAAAGATGAACCTTTCCAAGCAAAAAGTTGGAATGACATTGGATATTTCAACAGAGTCAATCATTGTGCTGCTGCCCGTTGCGACAGCATTTGTCGGGTTCATGGTTTCTTTGGTGGAAGGCGGCATTAGTGAATTGAATCTTGGCTTGTCTCCTTATGAAGTGTTTTTATTAAGTATTTTGTTTAACTTTTATGCGATCGTTATGCTGCTCATAGGGATTGTGCAGACGTTTTGGACACCTAAAAGAACCAAGCAGAAAAACAAACAAGTACATAAGGATTTGGAAGAAGAGGAACATGAATATCACCGCATGGGAATAAAAAAAGAATTGTCGCTTGTGAAAGCACAGCCTTGGCATTTGATTGTTCCCGTCTTTTTATTGCTGACATTGTCCTTGTTTCTATTATGGCAAAACGGCATAGAACAAGGAGCTGAGACGATCTTCCAAGCCTTTTCCATGGCAGATGCAACGTTTGTCATGCTCTTGGCTGTTTTTATCACTCTTGTTTTAACCTATGGTTTTTATGTCATTAGACGCGTGAAAATGAACGAAATTCTTTACCATTTTTACGATGGCGGGAATCAGATGATGGAAGCGATTAGTCTCCTTATTCTTATATGGGCATTGACATTAGCTGCTGAAGATCTTGGTTTTTCCGAGTTTATCAGCAGCTCACTTGGAAGCTTTCTGCCAGCATTTCTGACTCCTGCGGCTATCTTTGTTCTTGGATCTGTTGTAGGCTATTTTATCGGTAGCTCCTGGGGAACCTGGGGTCTGTTCATGCCGCTTGGCATCACACTAGCTGTATCCACCGGAGCATCTATTCCTTTGACAGTTGGTGCTGTATTTGCAAGCGGAGCTTTTGGTGCTTTGACGTCCCCGCTTGGTGACACAACGATTACGACTGCGTCGATTCTCGATATGGACCTTATTGACTATGCAAGGTTTAAATTGAAGGTCTCAACAATTGGCGCTGTTATTGCGGCTGTATTATTTGTTGTAAGTGCCCTCTTTTTTACATAAACTTAAAAAAGAGGGCTCAAAAAGCTTACATGCACTTTAAACATTGAAGGTTAGATCACCATTTTTATTGGAGAAGAATTAGGATTCCTTTCCCTTTCAAAATACCCGGCCAAAACTGGAAAGCTCTCAAACTCCTTCCGCATCTCCCGAAACGAAATGACACTATTTCCTCTTGAAAGCTTAAAATCTAGCGGATATTCATGACAGTTCAATGGCAGATGATGAAATGTTTTAGTATAGAATTCAATTGCCTTTTGCTTGCTTTCAGCAAAGATAAAAACAAATTCATTTTCGTTCATCTTCAGTGAATAAATGGCATTCTTATGAAAGCCTAATACATTCTTTTCAATCATATCCGCTACTTTCCGATGATTTGCTTGTTCAAAGTCTATTTTAGATATGTTATCATCCAATGATATTTTCTTCTCTTCAAGTAAATGATAGATGTAGTGAGCTAATGAGGATTCTTCTAAACGGATCGAATTCAGGTAAAGTTCTTTTACAATCACTTGTTTACACCTCGATTTGAGAATTTTTAATGCTTTTCTTTTAATCTTAAAGTTACTCTAAGGTAAGACTCTGCTCCATCTACTCTTCAATCTTTCCTGTAAACTCGTTGTAATTCAAGTTGATTGAACCCACTGGACCGTTTCGGTTTTTTGAGATAATGATTTCAAGGGAACGGTCCTCCGTTTCTTTGTCATAATATGCTTCACGATACAAGAATAATATGACATCGGCGTCCTGTTCCACACTGCCGGATTCCCGAATATCTGACATCATCGGCCGTTTATTGGCTCTAGATTCCACCGATCGGTTTAGCTGTGCTAAACAAATAACGGGACAATCAAAATCCTTTGCCATTGTTTTGAGCGATTTGGAGATTTCCGTTACTTGTAAATGGGCATTCCCTCCGTACGATTCACTAGATTGAATTAGGGTTAAGTAATCGATAAGAAGGATTGGTTTTTTGTTTGGAAATTGGTTCATTAATTTTCGCGTTTTCGCTCTCATCTCAGCAATTGTTTGTCCAGCTCCATCAAAAATGTGCATAGACGTTTCATTGAGCTCACCAATCACATCCGACCATTTATTCTTTTGATTTTCACTTAACATTCGTTTCGGATCTCTCAGTTTTCGCCGGTTTATTTCCCCTGTTGAAGCGATTAACCGACTGGTGATGAGCTTTTCAGGCATTTCCAAGGAAAAGATAAGGGGCAAATATCCAGCCCAACCTGCCATTTTGGCAAAATGAAGCATGACATCGGTTTTTCCCATCGATGGTCTTGCTGCAACGATCGTCACTTCGCCATTTTGAAAGCCTCCTGTCATTTCGTCGAGATTGCTGATCCCAGTTGTTGCCCCCTTCGAAAATCGTTGATCTTCCCATGGTGCCTCATAGATATTGGACAATGCTTGTTCCAAGGACGTATGGTCATCCATTTTCGCTTGGTTGATTTTATCCAATTCAGCAATGACCTTCGCAATTTCCCAATCATTCATCGCCGCAATGTTTAAAATGTTACGCTTTTCCCTCTCCTTCCAAAGGTCAAGAATGAGCTTTTCTAAATCCTCGAATTTCTCAGGATCTGCAAATGATTCCAGTTCCGAAAGGTAAGACATTCCGCCAAATGATTCAAGGTCTGGCAGGGTTGTCAAAGCAATTAAATCAAATTTCTGCCCCGTTCGGTTTAATTTCACCATTCTGTCCATTAATTCTTTATGCCGGGTGCTTTCCAGCTGTTCAGGTTGAATAACAGTGTCCTTAAGGAGATACTCCGCCTTCATTAAGCTGCCTAAAAATGCTTTCTCTGCAATACTCATTCCTTTTCACCAGCTGTTATATCAAGATCAACTCCACGTGGAATATCTCTTCCTGTTGAAAACGATTTGGTTGATTGCCTATACTGGGATTCAGGCTTATGATTCTCGTGGTAAAAATCAATTTCTTCAACGGTCAGTAACGACTCATTTTCCCAGTTTTTAAGAATTCCAACGACATAGTTTAGCTTTCGCTTGTTATTAGAACAGGCAATAGCTAAGGCTTTTAATACCACATCTTTTGGCTGTAAAAATCTGGAATCATCTAGCCAAGCTACTAGCTGCTCTTTCGCATTTACGTTTGATAAACCAAATCCATTGTTGTCCCAAAACTCAATAATTTCTTTAACAGCGTTTGTTTTTTGATTTTGTGGTTGCTTCTTTGATTCTGTATTATTCTCTATATTTGGGTTAAAAGCTATTTGTAGTTGTTTTTTTTCTTTTTCTTTTTCTTCTTCTTTTTTTTGCCCACGCATCGGTTCATCTAGCGCAGGCGTATCGTCCCCTGCCTCATAAGTCTTACTATTTCGATCACAAAATTTTTCATAAACACTACGAATTTCAGGTCTAATAACGGAATCCAAAACATATGAAATAAGCGAGGTATCTATGACCTTTCTTAATTCAGAATCAATACAATCCATGACAGGTTTCCCACCTCTACTTTGGATCGCATTCCCCCAATTTTTAATCGCAACCTCTCTTGTATCTTGATTGTAACGAATCAATTTGTGTTGCTGAGCTAAACTTTCCATTAATGTTTCGATATGCTCTAACGAAAACCCCATTTCCACTGCTATTTGCTTCTTTAAAATTCGATAGATTCCAATTTGAGTTGTATGATAGTTTGTCAGAAGGTAGATATATAAATACCTTTCATCTGGTGTCAACTCCTCCCCCACAATCGGTGTCATCCAAAAATCAGTATTCACCATACGATATCTTGCCATGTTTCATCACTACCCTTTCTTCAGTTAAGTTTTCTTTCACCCTCTATATATAGGAATTGAAGAAAAGAGTAGCGTATATTTTTTAAAAAAATTATTATTTTCGGTTGTACCTAATAAACTTTTTGAAATTTTTATGATTAGTTATATTTAATATTAGAAAAATACTTGTGAATGTGTTTTAAGCTGATAAACGAACTCTTTTTCTTCCTATTTCATAACTAAAAGCTCTTCACTCCATTTTCATAGCAAAACGAAGTGAGAAATATGTGATAAATTTCAATTCAACATCATTTGATTTATCGGTGCAAAGGTTATAAATAATAATCGTAAATCTAAACCAACAAATAAATGAAACTAATTATGAAAGTGAATCGTAGTAAACATATAAATAAATCGAAGGGAGAACATCATGGTAAATATTCTTATCTTTTCTCTTATTATTGGATTAGTATCAGCAATTCTCATAATTCCTTTTACTAATCAAAAGCAATCAACTAAAGATAACAAAACGGTTCAAAAAAAGCCCAGTTTAGGGGCAATTGGCATATTACTCGTTCTCATTATGATTACTATGTTTGTGTTTTATTATCTTAGTAATTTAGATCGTAATATTTCATCTTTATGGATTTTTATCATTGTTGTTTCAGCATTGGGTGCAATCATTGCCTCAGGTAAGGAAAAAATTTTAAAGGGCCTTATTTTCATTGGAAGTCTTGTTTTTGGAATTTATCTACTCTTAGCGCCGCTCTTTAATGCAAATGAAAAATTTGAATATGCAGATATGAAGGAATTAGTAGAAATTAAAGCGTTTGATGAAAATAAAACACCCGCAAGTGTCCCGCCGGAGTTTGCTAGAAATAAAATGAAAAAGGCATTTGGGCAAGTACCTAATACGAGTTATTATGAACTTGGAAATCTTCAAATTCAAAAAGTTAATGGAGAATTTGTTTATATTGCACCAGTTGAATTTTCAGGATTTTTTAAATGGTTAAATGGGGATGTCATACCTGGTTATTTCACTTTAAGTGCTACTGACTCTTCTGAGAATCCAAAATTTATTAAATCTGAAATGAACTATACACCATCCTCTTATTTTAATAAAAATGTGGAACGTCATATCCGAATGAACTATCCTAAACATATTTTTTATGGTGATGTTCAATTAGAGATCGACGAAGATGGTAAACCATATTATATCCGTACCTATGGCCAATTTATTTCAGCCCGTAATGGTTTCAAGGTTGAAGGAATTGTCGTTGTTGACCCTAAAAGTGGAGATACCGAAGCTTATAAACTGGCTGAAGCCCCATCCTACATTGACGGAGCTGTTTCTCCTGAAACGGTGAGCTTACAAAACAGCTACTATGGAAATTATATCCACGGCTTTTGGAATAGTGTTTTTGGTAAAACTGATGTAAAGCTGCCTTCTGATGAAGGAACAGAAGCAAATGTCAGTCCCATTTTTGATGAAAATGGTGAAATGTTTTATTTTACCGACTTTACCAGCCCTAAAGAAGGCGTAGATTCTATGTTGGGATACTCACTTACCAATTCAAGAACAGGAAAGGCAACCTATTATACGGGAAATCTAGAAGAATCATACATGGATTCCCAAGGTGCTTTGCAAATAATAGAAAAGAAATTCATCGAAAAAAAGTGGCATGGTGAAATGCCCGTCTTATATAATTTTTATGGAGAAGCTAGCTGGTTAACACCTGTTTTAGATTCTAATGGCTTTTTGCAAAATTACTTTATTGTTTCTGCAGCCAACCCTGAAATTTCAGTATATGCTAATACACCTAATGCAGCTTTAAAGCAATATAAAACAGCCTTGCAAAAAGGTGGAAGTACTGTAGATGGTACCTCTAACGCAGAAGAAAAAACCATAACAGGTACAGTTGTACGTGTTTATAAAGAAAAAACTGGAGACTTCACGATTATTTCTTTCCTTTTAGACAATCATAAAAATTTCGTCATATCATCTGAAAATTATCCTTTCGCCATTTACCTGGAAGAAAACGATAAAGTAAAGATAACCTATTTAGAAACAGGAGAGAACTTCCTGCCAGTAAAGGAAATGGTTATTGAAGGATTGGAATAATGGAGGTATTTTACTACGTTCCCGGGTAAAACAATCATCATATAATATAAGTAATCACACCACATATTTGGAGATTTCAGGCTGTAGACAAACTCGTAGAAATTAGAGTTTGTCTACGGTCTATTTGCCATTTCATTGCATCTGGAGAATTAGAAAACTTCTTCAAAGGGACTAAATCTTCTAGAATGCTCAGTAATGCTATAATTCCTCATGATCTTAATTGTAGAGGTGTTTTACACTAGATTTTATTAAACAAGAAAACCTTGAAAGGCATTAACCAATCAAGGTCTATATGTTATGATTTGTTTTTTATTTCTTCGACTAAGTTCTTAATTCTATTAAGTATGAAGTCTCCCCATCAGCCAAGGTCGTTGTCGATATGGACCAATTGGGATTTGAATTAAGCTTGTTTTTCCAAGTGAATCCAAGTTGTACATTTGATCACTTAGATTCACGTCGAAACCGAGGAGCGGATGACCACCCATTTCAAGGGCTGATGCTGCTAATAGTAATCTTTGGACGAGCATCCCTGCTTCCATTTGTTGAATTCGATATCCTCTGTAGCCAAGTAAATCTTTATCATAATCCTTGTCGCCGACAACATGCAAGGTGATCGGTACTTGCAGGAGATTTACATTCCCTAAAGACATACCGGATTGCAGTCTGAGCCGATGGTCTCCTGGATTCATCAGGCGCAATGCGTGCTCACTCTTGTCATAAAAATAAGCTCCATTAGGGATTCCTTCAATGTTATACAAACAAACAAAAATAGCAACACGTGGCTCATATATAAGTGTTTCCTCTAAGTCATTTCGATAACTGAAAGATGCTGTCGCCTCATTTAGAAGGGAAGCAAGTTGTTTTAGACATACTTTTCCCAAAATAAAATCCATGTCAGGTGAAATTCGCTTTTGACAGGTAGACATGAAATCATACGAAATCCGTTTAACTAGGGGCAAAGGGAACACCTTCCCCTCAACATTTCCAATCTCCTTTTCCTCTATCCTTTGAAAAGATGTAGAATCGAGCATAGAGGCTACATTCATTTTTATTAACATCGGAAACTCTTTTATTCTCTTAGATCGAACATAATGTTTAGGCTGAATATAGGGTATTTCTCGTACCAAATCAGCAGCTAAGAATTTCACTCCATTACGGTTTCCTGACCAAATGGTTGGTTCTACTGATAGCGGGATGACTGCATACACGCTTTCTTCTTGTTCATTAAGCCCAAGAAGATGGTTAATAGCACGATCAAGATATTGAAAGTACACACCTGATACAAATCCAAAACGTTTTGCTACTTCTAATAACTGCCCCATCAGGACACCTGCATCTAACCCTTGAAGTCGGTAAGAAAAATTATTGTACTTGAAAAAGTTTTTCCAAAACATCGTTGATATAAAAACTGTCCCAAAGCAAGATGCAAGATCACAGCGGCATCCAAGCGCCCGGGTGAGATAATCATCAAAATTACCTTCACGCATTAATACTAAGCGGTGGTGTGAGACATCAAAATGATAAACCCCATCAGGTAAATCTTCAATTTTTAAATATACGTATAATTCGTTGGGATACAACCCTCCACCCGAAGGAGCAAACCTTCTATAAGATTGCATGATTTCCAGCTGACTCTCGGTCGAATCCATTGGAAAAACAGATTGACTAAATTGAGTCATCCCATAAACATACCAAAGGAAGTGACCGATTTTCCTAAGATCTGGCTTATTAGGAACTTCCTGACCTTCCAGAGTTAAAGGTATATCCAAAGAAAGTGGAATTTCGGGTAAATCATAGTAAAGCTTGTAAGCAAGCGGCCCATCTTCCCAATCCACTTCCCAGTTTGGAATGCTTGCCTTATCAATGTCAAAATGTAAATTGTACAGAAACTCATCCAAAATCATCCTTCCAGCCTCCCTTCTTATGGAAACGGGTGAGGAAGTGGATTAAGCATATCACATGTCAGTGGTTCACTCGTATACCCCAGTTCCATAGGGACCCGTAATATCCTCTCTAATCCAGATATGCGCTTTAAATGTTGTCCGAAAGTCATCGGGACCATCCCAGGAATCAACACTTTTACACAATGTAATCCGTTTCGTTTGATTTCCGGTGTTGTCTGATCAATGACAATGACATCCAAGTTTACGTTTCGTAACGCTTGAAGAATATCTTGAAGATCATTGGTGAGGTCCGCATGGTTTGACTTCCATTTGAATTCCTCGTTAAAGGCTTTAATCGGACGGTTATTGTTAAGTAAAAAATTCAGGCGCTCTTCTGCTTGTCGTAAGCCATACAACATGCCATGGTCATCCATCTGATGTACTAAGGAAGAATCATGTAACATTCTCACATATTCCTCTTTGTTTGCCTCAAATTTCTCATCCAGTGTCAACATCATGCCCGCTAACTCATGAACAGCGGTTTTCACAGCTCGAACCGGATCCAAATGAGCCCCTGCTGCACAAATTAAATTCAACCCTTTTTGCTTTCGGTTTTTTGCCAATGCTACAATGCTTGGAATTCCGTGCTCCATTGTAGAGTTATATAAATACAGGTCATATCCTCCAACTGCTCTTACCCGGTCAATCATCAACAATAGTTCTTCATCTTCAGCAGAGTAGGGATCAAGACGTGGTAAGGACAATTTTCCATACCATGTCATAAGAAACGAATCACGCTCGACCACTTCCATAATGCCATAAAAAATGGCCTCTTCTAAACTTCCTCCTATTGCGCATCCGTTGGAAGTTTCATAGACAAATCCCCGTGACCCGCAACCTAAACTATAGTAAGCAAGTAACTCTGGAACTAGAATCGGTCGTTCCTGTAAAAACGAATAGCCCCATACCCATTTCATAGGACGCTCAGGATCAAATTTTTCAAAGGGGAAGCCAGGGCGTTGATACTGATCTTCTTCATGTACACCAACTAATTGAGGATTTAAGGCTTGATCTTTCAAATTCTGATAACAATCATATATCACTGTCCGTTTGCCGCGTGGCTCGAGGCCGCAGTATCGTTCCAATCCCTCTAAAATAGCCGTTAATTCACTTGCAGCGTAGGAATTTGTTCGTCCGGCTGTTCCTTCATCCCCCTCAAACAAAGGTAAATTCACACTTACATCCGCAAATGGAGGTACGAGATTATACATCTTATCATTAAGCAGGCCTGTTCGAGAATCAAGATAATCTTTGGCTAACACGTTTTTCAGATCATCTAATGAACGAGTTCGGTAACTTCCCATGCTGACTTTTGGGCTTTGCTGAAGGGAAATTTGGGCTAAATCTGGTGAATCGTCAGGTATAGAACTACATACTGTACATTTAGGGACAGGCAGGAAGGAATGCCATGAAAGCTTAAAAGTTTTTAGGTTGATGAAACCTAGCCTTTTCTCTGAAAGAGTCTCTTCCCTTTGTATGATCCTCTGAACCTCTGCTTTAAGGAGATGAACCATCTGTAAAAAACCTGTACGTGATATCCAGGCTCCCTGTTGTGTTTTTCCAGAGACCTCTAAATTCTTTTGCATCTGCCACATCTCTTTTCGATGACTTCCTGTTAAGACGCGACGTAGATCGGCACATTGAGAGCAACCTGAAGTACCAGGGTGCACCAAAGGCCCTATGATGCCTTCTCCAAATGATACAAAGCTTCGAAGCCATGTGGTGTTGCTTGCTCGAAACTCATCTTCTGCAATTTGATGAACAGAAGGGTTCCATTCATCATGCAGGACCAAAGCTAAATCAATGGTTTCTGGTACGACTGAATCAAAATGAGTCTGACGAACAATCAAGTATTCTGAGGAAAGTTCTGTACAAAAAAGGTCTGCTAACAAGCCCTCACCAACGACCAATAAAACAGCACTCACCTTTATTCCTCCTCTCGAACTACAACTCCAAATATCCCTGCTAACCCTTCTTTTAACATTGGTTCTGCTTCAAGTTCATATATGACAAGTTGCTTTCTGTTCCGATCCAAAACTTCTTTCGCAGATTTCAATAGAACAGAATGTTCCTGTTTATCACAATTAGGTATATTTACTTGTTGGGGTGCTATTTCATCAAGTAGCACAGATGATAAGACTAAGCCTTGGGATGCTAAAGGATCTTCATCGTTTTGTTGTTTAAAAAGAGCCTGTTGCAAGGCTTTTCTTAACGCTAACGTTATATTGATATCTACACTTCCATACCATCTATTTTTTGTACCAATCCAAACGACAGGGAAACCAGATACCTCCTCTCCTAAGCCAATCATTGGTTCACCCTGCATCTTTGATAATGTCTCTAAATAATATTTGCAACGTTCGTCTTCTACTGTATTCAACTGAACTGGAGATAGGGAAATCGTATTGTTTGCTTGTTTTGTTTTCATCTCCTGTATTAAATACTTCTGTAATCCTCGGCATACACTCTCGGTAAATGTTTCACCTGCTCCGGTATGAACTTGTGATGGCAGATCGAGTACGGCCATTAATCGATTTCCATATGCTTCAATTCCCGCTAGACCCGCTTCCCTCCTAGCCTCCTCGTGTGTTAGTCCTGAAAAGATCATATTTTGTAACAACTCTGCCGGTCCATCAGACAATGGGTCGGTTGGTTGGACTTGGCACTGAGCTAACGGAAGTTGAAGCAAATCCCCCTCCTCCCAAGTATGAAAGATCCCTGTTGCCTTTGATGTAACGTTATTAAAAAAAAGAAGTAATTTACCCGTTTCTTCTTTTTCCACATCTCGCTGAATTCGTGCATCATAATCGTCTACCATTCTAGCTAATGTATGTCCAGTCACAACTGGATGAGGGAGGAATGTATTCCAGTTTCCTTCCATCGTTTCTAAATCAAGTAAAAAGAATTGATTATTCTGCTCCCGTTCCGTCACTCCGGTAATGTTTTTAAACAATTCAAATACAATGAGATTAGCTAGCATAGCCCCGGCTGTGGTGGAAAATGTAGAAATTCGATTTTCTTTGAATAGTTCCGATCGATGCAGCCTTCGCCATGCAGACTCCCAACAATTCTTAGATCCTGGTAAAACTAAAGGACCCGCCATTCCAACTTGTTGGAAACATAAGGCTGGGATAAACACCTTGTTTTCTTCTCTACAAATCTTATGTAGAAGTTTTAGTTCTTCTACACTTCCCTCTTGTGACACATACAAAATATAATCAAACGGCTCCACAATCTCCCTCCAAGAACTTCGTGAGATCTCCTCTACCTCCACCTCCGGATCTGTTGTTCGGGCATGTGCCACGAGTTCCTGCAGCCGATTCAAATTCGTCTTATTTCGATCTGTGATTAGTGTTTGAAACTTCGGTAACCCGGAATCAAGTAATGCCGAGACCAACGAAACAAACATATCTCCTGAACCAACTGCCAATATTTTTGCCTGACGATAAGTCTGAAATCGAAACGCGGCTGACTCTACAAAACTATTAACAAATTCAATTTGTGAAGCATACTTTTTTAGAACCTGTTCAGTCAACTGATGTGGATGGTCTCGACTTACATCTTTAACAAATCCATTTTGATACAAGGTTTCCGCAATTTCGTACACTCGGTCACGATACGGTCCCGGTAATCCGTTTGTCAAACTCTCCAAAGTGTGTTCTCCATTGAACATTGGTATCAGCTTTTCAACCCACTTATCGATCATACTTCCTTCCATACGAAACGAACTTACATTGTTTCTAAAAAATACACCGTTGTTAGCTTCTGGGAGAAAAAACGTGTCCCTTTTCACCTTCAGACGCATAGTAGGGTCCAAATTCGTCATATCGATCCTCCTTAACCTTAGCTACCATTGTCTTTTAATATACATTACTAACATCCTATGTACTGTAATTTGTCCCTTATGTTTCATTTCAAGGAGAATAGCCTCTACATTCAAATGTAGAGGCTTTCCGTATCTCTTTCAAAAACTTTCTATCTGCCTCCGCAGCGACCTCCGCCACCACAACGATTGCCATCACTACAACGGCCTCCGCCACCGCAACGACCATCACTACAACGGCCACCACCACAACGACCTCCACAATTAAAGCAGCTGAAACAACTAAAGCAATTAAAGCATCTAAAGCAATTAAAGCAATTGAAACAATTAAAACAGCTAAAACAGCGATGAAAACCACCGACACCAACGAAAAACCTTTCATCATCATTATAGTATTGGTTCGGGTCATAAGGTACGGCCGGAGTAGCTTGATAATCTCCGAGATTTAACATCTGGAGATCATGTTGAAATTCATTCATTAATTAAATACCTCCTAAATATACTTACCTGGAAACCAGTGACAGGAAACGAACATGTAAATTCAAGTTGTTTTGATAGATCCATACTTCTTCAACAAATTATGTAAATTGGGTGGGTGTTGCTACTGGTAAAAAAGCCTAATTATTTAAACTTTCAATATACAGGTTAAGAGCTTTTTTAATAAAGTGCGATTGGGGATTGTACTTTAAGGTAGATCTATCTTGAGACGTCCGTGAAAAAACGATCCTATGTTATGGAAGAATCGCTACCCTATATAAACCAAAAGGGGTTTGGAATGCAAAACATTCCGAACCCCTTTTGGTGACAGTCAAGCATTTTCCATTATGATAAAATGCTTTTATCTATTTAATTTTCGTTATTTCCATCATCATATCTTGACCGCCTTTTATGGACTGATCGCTTACTCTATTTTCTATTTTAAACTGATCCCCATTTACGAGAATGATAGGCGTAATGACATTTGTTCCAGTATTCGATACCTTTTCAATATCAAATTCTGCAATGGGACTCCCTTTTTTTATTTTGTCTCCATTTTCAACCAAAACATTGAACCCTTCACCATTTAGTTTTACCGTTTCTAGACCCATATGGATAAGGAGCTCTGCACCTGTTTTAGAACGAATGCTGATCGCATGTTTAGTCGGGAACACATTTAGAATCTCACCGTCAACTGGCGAGAATACTTGACTTTGTATTGGAACAATAGCAACTCCATCACCCATCATTTTTTCAGAAAAAACAGGATCTGGAACTTCTTCTAGTAACACCACTTTTCCTGTTAAAGGAGCATGGATTTGCTCCCTTTTTTGGGAAAATAACGATTTAAACATATTAATGGCTCCTCATTTTTATTTAATAATAATCTCCACTCCAAAATGATCTGAGATAACCGGCTTATTTTTTCCGTTAAAAATGACAGAAGATTTACGCGCGTTGACTGGAAAATTCGAAAAAATATAATCGATCCGTAAATCCTGTTTATTATTGTCCCAGCCTGCAATCTTTCCGGCAACCGTTACCCCTTGATCTTTCTCTTTTGATAATGTGTAAGTATCATAGAGACCTTTACTTAGTAAGTAATCGTACCCTTCACCTCTACTATTAGCATTATTATTGAAGTCACCCATGAGGAAATACTTTTCATTTGAGCTTGCCTGATCACATAAAGCATCGATTTGTTCTTTAAATGGCTCTTCCTCATCTCCCCACCAGCCAAGGTGACAAGAATAAAATGCTATGGTTTCATTATTCAATCGAATATTCGCGCCAACGATCCTTCTCGTTTTCCAATGGCTCGTATTTTCAGATTGACTAACAAAAAAAGAGGTTGTGTTTTCTATTGGGTGTTTCGTTAATAGGGCAATACCTTCTTCGTACACATCATATCCGATATGTGAAAAATCCCATATAACTTGATAGTCCGTAACCCCAAGTTTTTTTAATTCCTCAAGCAGGATCCGTGCAAAATTATCTTTTTTTAACCGACCGTCAATTACTTCCGAATCGATAGACTGACTCACTTCCTGGAGCGCGATGACGTCATAGGATTTTTCCATAATCGTTTCAGCTAAAATCTTTATTTTCTCTAATTGATGATCTTCCTGCCAAGAATGACAATTTAATGTTAATAATTTCATCTGATTAAGCCCCTAAACGGTCCTGTATATCTGACTTCAATACATCGGCTTTTGGTCCATAAATGGCTTGAACACCTTTTCCTTTCACGATTAAGCCAAGTGCTCCATTTTGCTTCCACTCCTGCTCTGAAGCAACCGCGTTCACATCTTTAATGGTTACACGTAGTCGAGTCATGCACGCATCAACTTCTTCGATGTTTTCTTTTCCGCCTAATAAACCGATAATAGTTGTTGCAAGTGAATTGTCCTGTTCCTTTGTATTATTGTCTTGTGAAGTTTGATTGGACTCATCCTCAATATAGTTTCCTAATCGGCCTGGAGTAGCGTATTTAAACTTTTTAATCATAAAATTAGCAACCGCAAAGTTTAATGCAAAGAACAATAAGCAAGCAGCGACAAAATACACCAAGTCTAACCATAAGCCCGCTTTCATTATCATCGGTGTACGTGTTAAAAATTCGATGAAACCGAAGGCATGAATTCGGATATGAACAATATCTACAATGGCAAATGCTAATCCTGTCATAATTGCATATGCCACATAAAGAACTGGTGCAACAAACATGAACATAAATTCGATTGGTTCTGTAACACCTGTTAAAAATACAGCCAACCCAGCTGAAAAGAACATAGACTTGTATTTCGTGCGTTTATCTTTATCAACATTTTTATACATTGCCAGTGCAATACCAATTAAGGATGCAAAGGAAAGAATCATTTGCCCCACTTTAAAACGGGCAGGAGTTACTTCATTTAATAACGCTTCATAACCTGCCGTGTCTCCTGCAGCAAGTAAATTATTTAAGTCTGCAATCCATGCAAGCCATAAAGGGTCTTGACCTGAAACAATTGTCCCGGCACTTGAACCAGTTAAAATAGAATACGTTCCGCCCAACTCTGTATAGTTCATTGGAACTGTTAACATATGGTGTAAACCAAATGGTAATAAAAGACGCTCTAATGTTCCGAAAATAAACGGAGCTACAATCGGAGCCGTTTCACGTGATGAAGCAATCCAACGGCCAAAATCATTTAGAAGTCCTTGAATAAATGGCCACACGATTGAAAGAATAATCGCCGTTCCAATCGAACCTACAATCACCACAAACGGTACAAATCGCTTTCCATTAAAGAAAGAAAGAGATTGTGGCAGCTTGTCAAAGTTATAATATTTATTAAAAATATTTGCTCCTAAGAAACCGGAAATGATCCCCACAAACACACCCATGTTTAAAGCAGGTGCACCAAGAATGGAAACAAAATAATCTTTCACTACTAATTCGCTTCCAAGCAAGGATGTTACAGTGGCCTCAGGATCATTTAACATGGCACTGTTAACACCAAAGATGGCTCCCGTAATTCGATTGATCAAGACAAAAGCGATTAGTGCTGCAAATGCCCCGCCAGCACGTTCTTTCGCCCAAGATCCGCCAATTGCCACTGCGAATAGAACATGGAGATTCCCAATAATACCCCAGCCGATTTCCTCCATGACTAAAGAAATGGTTTGCACTAAAGCTAAATCGGTACTAGCCATTCCTATCAGTTTTCCAAGTGAGATCATGATCCCTGCAGCTGGCATGACTGCTACAACAACGAGCAATGCTTTTCCGAATTTTTGCCAAAATTCAAAGGATATAAATTTCATCTTTTCCTTCTCTCCTTCTAAATCATTATTTTCACTTCGTGAGCAAACGTTTGCATTAACGTTTGTGAAATATTAGCTTAATCGATACACTCTTGCCTCAAATGGTTTTAGAATATCGTTAGTAAAATCCATTTCCGACTTTTGTTCATAATTTCCAATCAACAGTTCCGCTTCTTTGTTTTTCCATTCAACAGGAAGTTGATATGTTGTTTCTTTTGCAAAAAGGTTCGTTAAAATAAAGTATGTTTCATCTTTCCATGTTCTTTCATATGCAAAGATTTGGTTATGATTCTCTAAAACAAGCTGAAAGCTTCCATACACTAAAGTCAGATTTTCTTTTCGTAATTGAATCAGCTTCTTATAATAATAGTAGATTGAATCTGGATTACTCATTGCATGGTCAACATTAATTCGAGTGTAATTCGGATTTAATTTTAACCAAGGCTTTCCAGTCGTAAATCCAGCATTCTCTCCATTTGTCCATTGCATTGGCGTTCTTGAATTATCTCTGCCGTTTTTCCAAATGATCTCCATTAACTCTTCATGACTCTGGCCATTTTCAATTCCATTTCGGTATAGGTTTTTGATGGCGACATCATTATAATCATCTATTGAAGGAAACTGTACATTGGTCATGCCAATTTCTTGTCCTTGGTAAATAAATGGCGTTCCTTGCATAAGAAAATACATTGTCGCAAGACATTTAGCCGATTGATCCCAGTATTGATCACTGTCTCCCCATGTAGAAACAGAGCGCGGTTGATCATGATTTTCTAGGAACAGTGCATTCCAGCCTAACCCATCAAGTGCTGTTTGCCAAGCTTTAAAGGTTTCTTTCAATGATGGAAGATCAATTCCACCAGTAACACTTTTTCCCCACAGGTCTAAATGTTCAAATTGGAATATCATATTAAAAATGCCTTTTTCTTCTCCAACCCATTCTTCTGCCTGATCTGGCTTCACGCCATTTGCTTCACCGACTGTCATAATATCATATTTCGCAAACGTTTCGCGCTTAAGCTCCTGGAGAAAGACATCAATACCCTCACGATTCATATGCCCTTCAAATGATGGGACATATTTAAGTTTTTTGGGATTCGGCAAATCCGGAAATCCTGCAACTTTCTTTATATGAGAAATCGCATCGACCCTAAAACCATCAATTCCCTTATCAAGCCACCAATTAATCATTTCATATAAGTCTTTTCGGACTTTTGGATTTTCCCAGTTTAAATCTGGCTGTTTACGGGAGAAAACATGCAGATAATATTCCTTTGTCTTCTCATCATATTCCCATGCTGAGCCGCCAAATATTGATTCCCAGTTATTAGGTTCTGCGTTGTTTTTACCTGGATGCCAAATATAATAATCCCGATAAGGATTGTTTTCTGATGAACGAGATTCAATAAACCAAGGATGTTCATCAGAAGTATGATTAATAACCAAATCCATAATTAATTTCATGCCACGCTTATGTACCTCTGTCAAAAGCTCATCGAAATCGGCCATTGTACCGAAATCTTCCATAATTCCTTTATAATCACTAATATCGTAACCGTTATCATCATTTGGCGAAGTATAAATTGGACAAATCCAAATCACGTCAATTCCTAAATCTTGCAGATAATCCAACTTAGAAATAACTCCTTGAAGATCACCGATCCCATCTCCATTTACGTCCATAAAACTGCGCGGATAAATTTGATATGCCACCGCTTCTTTCCACCATTTTCTATTCATGATGCATTCCTCCTACTAATCTTAAAAACTAATATAACAGACAAAAAGAATTTAGGCAACCGTTTGCATAAAAACTTTTATATTTTTTCTTCTAATAACTAGAGTAGTCATTTATAAATTGGTTATGATCTTATAGTCTTTGTTGCTGAATAAAATTTTTAATCACAATGTTTTATTAAACTTAATCTTTTCATGCGCAATCGATTGCATTGAAGAGTGTAATTAAAATGTATCGATTCAACTAAAAACTTTTACAGGCTATATCAATATTGTCTCTCAAACGTAATAAAATCAAGATTAATGGGGTCGAAACCATCCCGACGAAGTTGTACGTTCAGCTGCCCCGATGATACTGACCGTGAAGGGCTACATGAGTTAAAATGTCAATAAGTGAGGTTTTAAACTCATAGCCTTTACTGTTTTTATACTTGATTTGTTGGTCTAGGCTGGCGTCTGATAAAGAAGAAAGTAATTCTGAAAAACATTGGTCATTGCGTTTGACCAGTTCTTCACAGTCTCCAATTCCATGATCAATCCAAAGCGGTAATTGTGAGCTTTCCTTTCCATGAATTCTCGTTAACCATACCTGTTCTGAACAAAGGATATGTGAAAATAAACGTCTAGCTTTGTGGCTATCAATAGGATCCATCGTTTTCAAAACTTCTAAAATACGCTGATTAGCCCAATGTAAGTGCTCATACATCCTTTTAATCGTTTTCAATTAGACTTACCTCCCTCTTGGTTGCGAATATTCATAATTCTATTACTGATAATTTCCATGTATTTTATTACCACTATACTTAAAATCTTTTATCCTATTTCAACTTTTTCGTTCAACGAAATTGCCTAGTATTTAAAAAAAGACACTAAAAATAGTGTCTTTTTCAGGTGTAAGTGGTTAACATTTATTACCGTAGATTGTTGCACCAATAATAATTAATAAGATAAACAGTACAACGATGATCGCAAACGTGTTACCACCACAAGGAGCACCATATCCATAAGCAGGAGATACATAACTGTAAGGCATAACAGGCTGATGAGGAGCATTTACCCCACCAACATGTGGTGCGTTTGCTGCTGCACCTGCCACATGCGGATTGTTTTCGTAACCGTACATCTAATCCTCTTCCTTTCGTTTGTGAAATTACTAAGACGATATAGTATATACGTTTATCGAAAATTGGAGCCCGTCTAGTCGGAAGAATGCTTCATTAAAACACCTAAAATGAAGCCCATTTTTTAACCATTAGGCTTGAGATATTTTTTGTGTAGGCGGTTGCCTATAGCTAGCTATGCACAATCAAGGACTTTTTATCCGAAAGAATCAACTTAATATTGAAAGTAAACCGTCTTTAGTTCTGTAAAAAACTCTACATTTGAACCTCCAATTGAAAAAGCACCAAAACCAGAATTTTTTATGCCTCCAAAGGGCATATGCGCCGCACTAGATGTTCCATGATTAATATGTACCATTCCTGTTTCAATTTGATCTGCAAATGTGTGGGCGGATGAATAATCTGTTGTAAAAATAGAAGCTGCAAGTCCGTATTCTACATGATTAGCAACATGAATTGCTTCCTCTTTATCTTCTACCTCAATTACACATAAAACTGGACCAAAAATTTCTTCTTTAGCCAATCTCATCTCTGGTGTTACATTGTCAAATAAGGCTGGAACCAAATATGATCCCTCTGAAAAATGCCCCTCATTTAAGACTTCTCCACCAAATAGTAGATTTGCCCCTTCTTTTACACCGATTTCTATATATTCTAAAATGGAATCTAACTGATCTTTGTTGATGACTGGACCCATGGTCACTCCTTCTTCCCAAGCAGGTCCAACGTTGATATCTTTTATCTCTTGATAAATTGCATCCGTTAGCTCTTTCTTCTTATCCTTTACAACAATTACTCTGCTAATTGATGTGCAGCGTTGACCACTACAAGCAAAAGCAGCTCCTACAATCTGTTTCGCTACATCCGCAACATTTTGATAATCCAACACTACTGCCGGATTTTTACCACCTAATTCTAATTGCGTCTTCACTAACCGCTTAGCAGCAAGCTCATTAATGCGAACCCCGATATCTGTCGAGCCAGTAAAGCTAATTCCTTTTACTAAAGGGTGATTGATTAATGGGTCACCAACCTTTGAGCCACTGCCTACTACTAAGTTAACCACCCCATTCGGAACGCCTGCTTCAGCAAAAAGCTCCATCAGTCTCGCAGAAGTCCACGGTGTTAATGATGAAGGTTTAAATACAACCGTACATCCATATGCTAAAGCTGGTGCAATTTTACGAACCGGTGTAACAACCGGGAAATTCCAAGGAGCAATCGCAGCAACAACACCGATTGGCTTACGCACTGATGAATTAAATACATTTGGACGTTCGCCCGGAAGTGTGTTCCCTTCAATTCTGAAGGCTTCACCCGCACAAAAGCGCGCTTCCTTGGCTGCACGAAGGACTTCTCCTTTTGCTTCACTTAGTACTTTCCCTTGCTCAGCTGAGAGCATATAAGCAAGTTCATCTACGTTCTTTTCAAGCAAGTCAGCAAAACGGTAAAGAATTGCTCCTCTATCTGGACCCGGAATCTTAGACCAAGATTTAAAGGCTTCATTTGCAGCTTCAACAGCCTCATTTACATCTTCCTCAGTTGAATCCTGAAAAGAGGCTAAAAGCTGACTATTTTTTGCAGAATGATAGATTTCAATGGTTTTTCCACTATTACTTTCAATCCATTTTCCATTAATAAAATTCCCGTAAGTCTTCATTTCATTATTCTCTAACCATTCTAGTATGTTTGATGTTGTTGCTAAGGACATATGATCACTCCTTTATTAAATTGAGATTGGTTCTTTAACACTTGGTTTCATCACCGCTCGGCAAATGTTCTTTAAGTCCTCTAGTGACGGCTTAACAGGATTCACTGGAACATTGCCAGAAAGAATAGCTTCTTCAACAATCATATCTAGATGCTCTTCTTCAACCCCATAGTCAGTTAAAGTTTGTGTAATACCAACATCCTCCTTCAACTGACGAACTGCTTGAACTGCCTTCTCAGCCGCTTCACGTTTCGTCATATTGTCAGTTTTTTCACCAAAGATTCTAGCAATCTCAATAAATTTGTCTGTATTACCGATAATGTTATACTGCATTACTTCTGGTAATAAAATAGCGTTTACGACACCGTGTGGGATATTAAAATGTGCTCCTAAAGGAATCGCTAACGCATGGGCTAAACCTAAACGGGTCGTATTGAAAGCCATGGCAGCAATAGTACTTGCCATCAACATATCATAACGGGCTTCCTGATTTTCACCTTGTACAACCGCCACTCTTAAGCTTTTTGCTACCAGTTTCATAGATTGTATAGATAGAGCTTCTGAAATAGGCTGTGTTACTTTATTTACATATGATTCTAGTGCATGTGTTAACGCGTCCATTCCAGTAGCTGCTGTGATATGAGGTGGAAGAGTTAGTGTCAAATCAGGATCACACAAAGCCAACGTTGGACAATTATACATACTTCCAACACTTAACTTTGCCTTTGCTCCCTTATCGGATAAGACCGAAAATCTTGTGATTTCACTACCTGTTCCAGCAGTAGTAGGTACTGCTATAATTGGCGCTCCCGGTCCAGGGACTTTATCAAGACCAACATAATCTCGGATATTACCTGGATGCACTAACATAAGAGCGATAGATTTGGCTGTATCAAGTGCACTTCCACCACCTACCCCAACAACAATATCGCTGCCTCTCCTTTTTGCAAGAGTTGTTCCGCTAGCAACTGATTCTATTGTGGCTTCCACTCCAACCTCAGTAAAAACAGTATATGGAATTCCTGCTTCAGCAAGAGGCTCCTCTAATCGCTGTACAATTCCAGCTTTTGATACACCTGGATCACCAACAAGCAATACATTTGTACCACCTAAGTTTTTCACATGATCCGCTAATTGCTTCACACTACCCTGCCCAAATTCAATAATAGTAGGTACCTGATATCGGAAGTTTTTTAAAGTCATCATGGTTAATTAAGTGCCTCCTCTTTATTATGACCATTTTCATTACATGCAGCTTGGGCCATATCAATCCCGTAGCGTTTACCAAGTTCTGAAAGTTCCTCTACCACTTTATTTGGTAGCTCAATTCCCTCTTTTTTACGCTTAAGCACTAGTCGATGTTCAATTTCTCCCGGAATGAATATTTCTTTTACTCCATTTGCTTTTGGTTCAGCTTTTATCTCACGAATATATAAATCCATCCGCTCTTTAAATGTTTCAATCGGAATGAATCGATTGATATCAATTGCTAGATAAAAGTGTCCAACATTTTGGGGTTCTTCCCAATTTTCATACATGTTATTAACATATCTTCCAAAACCTGCACCAGTAAGGACACCAGCCAAAATATCGATAAACATCGAAATTCCATATCCCTTTGGACCTCCTACCGGTAAAACGGACCCTTCCAATGCAGCATGAGCATCAGTAGTTGGTTTACCATCCTTATCAATTGCCCAGCCTAAAGGAATTTCTTCTCCTTTTTGTGCTGCAACAATGATTTTTCCTCTTGCTACTACACTTGTTGCCATATCTAAGATAAACGGTAACTCCTTGCCTGATGGTACGCCAATTGCCAGGGGATTGGTTCCAATAAATGGCCTTACTCCACCTGTTGGTGGCATCGTTTGTGATGCATTTGAAATAACTAAAAGAATCATATCTTTTTCAATTGCTTTTAAGGCGTAATATGCACCTGTGCCAAAATGGTTAGACCCTTTTACACCTACAATAGCTGCACCTTTCTGCTTCGCCTTCTCTAACGCGATATCCAATGCCTTTGTACCAACTACAGCACCAAAATTATTGTTTCCATTAACAAGTACAGTTGCTTCATCTTCAATTTCAATTTCGACTGAGGCATTTGGATTGATCATATTTTGCTCAATACGATTTAAGTAAATTGCGGCTCGCACTACCCCATGGGAATCCACACCACGGAGATCTGCTTGAATCAATGATTCAGCAACAATATCTGCTTTTTCCTGAGAAACACCAGCACTTACAAATAAATTAGAGCAATAGTTTTGTAGCTTTTCCCAATCATACCTTGTTGGAAGAGACATCTAGTTCACACCCCTTCTGTTTTAAGGTATCGTCAACCCAGCTTCGATCAACAGATCCATCGGCAATTGATTTAAGAATTGCCTTTTCATTCTTTTCTTGTATTTTCACTTTTTCAAGTATTTCGTCTGCGTAATCTGCTGGGATAACAGCTAGACCATCTTCATCACCAACAATGATATCGCCGGGGTTTACTAACATTCCGGAAATCGAGATTGGTACGTTTATTTCACCAGGCCCATCCTTATAAGGGCCACGATGTGTAATCGCTTTTGCGAAAACCGGAAAATTTTGATCAATAAATGCTTTGCTATCACGGATTGCCCCATCGATGACAAAACCTGTAACCCCATTTTTGCGCGCCAGTTGAAGCATGATCTCGCCCACAATTGCATTTGTTGTGTCACCTCCTGCATCGACCACGATGACATCGCCAGGCTCTGCGATATCTATTGCTTTATGAACAAGAAGGTTATCTCCAGGTCTTGTCTTGACAGTTAACGCTGTACCAAGCAACTTTCCGGATCTGTGATAAGGTCTGAGGAAAGGTCCAATTGCATGTATTCGATTCAAATTATCACTTATATGTGGTGTTACTACATCTCTAAATCTTTCTACTATGTCTCTGCTTAACTTATTTTTTATTGGCAGAATTCTAAGTCCCAAATTTTCCATTCCCGATCCCCCTAATTTATTGTTTCAACAATAGTAATCTACGATATAGAACTTTAACCTTTTACACCACCAGCTGTAATTCCTTCAATTAAATACCTTTGGAAGAAAATAAATAAAGCAAAAAGCGGGATTAATGAAACAGTAGACATGGCGAACATTGCCCCCCAAGAGTTTTGTCCCATTGCATCTAAGAACATTCTAAGTCCAAGTGCAACTGTATATAGGTTGATATCACCGATATAAAGCAGCTGGCTAAAGAAGTCATTCCACGTCCAAATGAAAGTAAAGATCATCGTAGTAATCAAAGCTGGTAATGCCAATGGCATGATTAATGTTGAATACAATCTGATTGGACCGCAACCATCCATCTTTGCTGCCTCATCAAGCTCACGCGGAATGGTTCGTATGAACTGAACCATTAGAAAGATGAAGAACCCATCTCCAGCCAAAAATTTTGGTATAGTTAGGGGCAAATAGGTGTTAACCCAGTCTAGTTTATTGAAAATAATATATTGTGGGATAACGGTTACATGAAAAGGTAACATCATTGTTGTAAGCATGATTGCAAACCAAATCTTTTTGTAAGCAAATTCAAGTCTTGCAAAAGCGTAAGCAGCCATTGAACAAGAAATGACTGTTCCAATAATAGCGACTGCTACTAGAAAAAAAGTATTAGCAAAGAATTTACCAAATGATACACCGGATAGACCTGCCCATCCTATAACATAATTTTCAAATGTAAATACAGTTGGCAAAAAAGATATATTTTTAAATATTTCAGAATCAGGCTTAAATGAACTACTAATCATCCATAACAGGGGATAAAGCATGAGTATCCCTACAGCAATGATAAATAGATGAAGAACGATTCCTTTTGGTTTGATCTTTTTCTTATTCACCATATAGTGGATATTAATGTTTTCTCTGTATGGTTCACTAACTTTATTCGTTTCCATCCGAATCACCTCTATTCTTGATAGTACACCCATTTTTTACTTGAAAGGAATATTAACGCTGTAACAAATGCTATTGCAATTAACAATATCCAAGCCAAAGCTGACGCATATCCCATCTGGAATTGAGTGAAACCTTTTTGATAAAGATATAATGTATAGAATAATGTAGAATCTAGTGGTCCACCACTACCTCCACTAACAATGTAAGCTGGTGTAAATGCTTGAAATGCATTAATGATTTGCATAACTAGATTAAAAAAGATGATCGGAGAAATTAATGGTAAGGTAATTTTAAAGAACTGTTTTATTTTTCCCGCCCCATCAATTGTTGCCGCTTCATAAAGATCATTAGGCACCTGCTTTAATCCAGCTAAGAAAATAACCATCGGAGCTCCAAATTGCCAAACAGTTAATATAATTAACGTAAAGATTGCAGTATCAGGTGATGAAATCCAGTTTGTACCTTTTATACCAAATACAGATAAGAATTGATTAATTAAACCATCTCCCCCGAAAATTTGACGCCAAAGAATTGCTACTGCCACACTTCCTCCAAATAGTGAAGGTACATAGTAAATGGCTCTGTACACTCTTAAGCCTTTAATTCCGCGGTTTAATAATACTGCTACCGCTAAAGCAAAGGTCAGTTGTAAAGGTGCTCCAATAAATACGTACACAAGAGTAACTTTTACGCTATTCCACCATTTTTTATCAGCGAATATTTCAGCATAATTTGTCAATCCAGTCCATTCTGCAGGTGTGAACATATCATAACTAGTAAAGGATAAATAAAGTGAAGAACCAATTGGAATGATACCTAGGAAAAAAAATCCAATTAACCATGGAGCTAAAAAGAGATAGCCGACCCAATTGTTCCTCCACATTTTTTTTAGTGATGCCATTCGAATCCTCCTATCTAAGGGAATGGAAGAGTACTAATACTCTTCCATTCTATTAATTGGATTGATCATAGTTATTCTACGATACTCTTTGCTGTTTCCATAAAAGCTTCAGCAGCCTCTTCAACAGATACCTGTCCAAATGCAATTGCATCATAATTATCAGCAAAAGCTTGCTCAATTTCACCTACACCTTGTGGAGGTACTGGTGCTGGATGTGCATATGGTAGAGTTTCCTGGATAAATGATACAGCTCTTTGATCAGCCGGCTCTAGGAATTGTTTTACAAATTCACTTCCGTCAGTTGAAGCTGGCGGTCCTTGATTAACCTTGAATAATTCCCATGCTTCTTTTGCATTGACAAAGTAATCGATAAACATTGCTGCTTCTTTTGGATGTTTTGATTTTTCTGTAATACTTAAAAACGCCGCTCCGATATACTCACTATTTTCTCCGTCCGGCATTACTGGCATACGAACCATCCGAAGCTCACCTGAATCAAACTGTTCTTGATATAGGGACAGTTGGTTTGCTGGAATTTGAGTTAATGCCACTTTCCCTGTCACAAACATATTTTGTTCTAATGGAACATTTGCATACTCAGCTCCAGTTTCTGCATCTGGAATATAACCTTTCTTGCGGAAATCATCCCACATTGTCCACCAAGAAACTAAATCTTCCTTCTCAAATCCGAGTTTACCATCTTCTGTGAAAGTATCTTTTCCAAGTTGACGAAGATAGTGTCTAAAACTTGGCTCTAGCTGTCCTCCACCATTATCAGGAGATGCAAATTGATCATCTGAATCAATTGCTGCATCTAATTCAGCTAGCTTGGCTGCAAAATCATCCCATGTCCAATCCATTTCTGGATATTCAACGCCTAATTCGTCAAATAATGCTGTATTATAGGCCCACCCTGGCATTGTTATACCTTTTGCTATCATCACAATTTTGTCATCTACTTTCCCAGCGTCTACTGCTGACTCTGGAAAGTCTGATAAATCAATTTCACCATTTTTAACTGCATCATCAAGCTGAAGAAGAGCCCCTCTACGAGCATAATCTGAAACATAGGATTGATGCATACTCACTACATCTGGAGCATTTCCACCGGCGATTTGCGTAGCAAGTTTATCCCAATAATCTCCCCAGCCGCCAAATTCTCTTTTAACTGTAATGTTTGGATGTTTTTCCTCAAATTTATCAATAATAGCGTTATAGACTTCGTTTCTTCCGGTATCACCCCACCAAGAAAAACGAATTTCTACTTTTTCGCTGCTGTTTGAACCTTTTTCATCCTTTGTATCGGAGGATGTATTCTCACTTCCTCCACTACATGCAGTTAAACCAAATGCAAGAGTCAAGAGAAATAGACCGAATAAAAGCGCTTTCATCTTCATTAATACCCCGCCTTTTAAATTATATTTTTTAGTCTAATTATTTGTATTTACAATGAGTCTCGTAATTCTCGAGCCCCCGCTAGTTCAAGTTCATGCAGCTTTTGAACACGTCTGCGAAAATGCTCCTCCGTGCTAAATTTCGCTTCTATAAAAGATTGAATTAAATCCTCAGCAAGCCAAGGTCCAATAATCTGTGCACCAATGCACATGATATTCACATCATCATGCTCTACACATTGGTGCGCAGAATGGATATCGTGGCATACTGATGCTCGAATACCTGGTATTTTATTTGCTGCAATGGCTGCACCAACACCAGTTCCACAGATCATAATTCCTCGGTCGTGAGTTCCATTCCTTACTGCATCACATACTTTTCGTGCAATATCAGGAAAATCAACTGGTTCGATTGATTTACAACCAAAATCAGTGATTTCACATTTCAGTTTTTTAAATAGCGGCTTCAATTGCACTTTCATTTCAAAACCGCAATGATCACTACCAAGAGCAATTTTCATCTATTAATCTCCTAACTATGATTTCATCTTTTGAAATTATTTAAGAGATTTCTTTCCCACTGCTGAGAAATCTAAATCACAGTACTCACCTTCATACTTTTCATATAATTCTAGTGCCGTATTTGCAAGGGGTAAGGACAGTTTGCTAGCTTCGTCTACGGCAATTTTAACGTCTTTTTTCATTAACCTTAGCTTAAATCCTGGCTCAAAGTTTCTTTCTGTCAGGCTATCAAGCTTAGCATTTAACATCCACGACGCACCAGAACTACTGCCAATGACATTTCTTAACTGCTCTTTATCAATTTCTAACTCTTCAGCTAAGGCAACAGCCTCAGCAGAAGCAATCATGTGAATACCAGCTAGCATTTGATTGATGGCTTTAATTGCTTTTCCTGCCCCAATGCTACCAACCAAATAGATCTTTGCTGCCATTGCCATAATCAATTCACGAGACTCTTCTAATACTCCTTCATCACCGCCAACCATTACTGTTAAAGTTCCATTTTCAGCTCCAGCTGTTCCGCCGCTAACAGGAGCATCTAGCACCGAAACTCCCTTTTCTTGATAAATTTTATAAAGTTTTTTCATCATATCTGCCGATCCTGAAGTCATTTCAATCAACCGTTTTTCAGGAGTCAATTCATTAAGTACTCCCTCAGATAATAAAACGCTTTCAATTTCATTATCTGTAGGCAGAATGCTTATTAAAACATCGCAATTAGCTACAATTTCAGATGCGGAATTATGCTCAATTGCTCCGTTAGATTTTAATTCCTCTACAGGATTTCGATTGTTATGTGCACTTACATGTAATTCATACCCTTTTTTTTGAAGGTTTTTTGCCATTGGAAGCCCCATTGCACCAAGACCGATAAACCCCACCCGTTGTAACTCCATATCTATTCTCCTCTCATAACGATAGGATGATTTTTCCTGTCTGTGACCAAGCTCTATTGTATTTATACAAAAAAGAACTTATTATAGTAGTAGTAGAATACTTTTTTTAGGTCGGCTTAAAGGTTATTTAACTCTTTAAATACGGCCCTTTTTTATGTTTTTATAAGGTTTTGAGATTATTGATCTGTTGCAACAGTATCATCAAGTTCCATTCCTAGGTTTTCATAATGCTTTCTTCTATTCTTTTTATCGTTTGATAGCTCTTGATGAGCATATTTCGCAACTTCTTTAGCTAATTTACGTGGAACAACAACAACTCCATCACCGTCTGCAACGATTACATCACCAGGATAAATTGCTACTCCACCGATTGCTACAGGGATGTTCTTTGAATCAAAACGGATACGAGTTTGGTTCATACCTTGTGAAGTGAATTTAGACCAAACAGGGATTTTTTGTAAAATACACTCATCTGTGTCTCTTATTCCACCACCATTTAATAGATAACCTTGGACACCTTTTGCTTTAAAGGCCAATGTATTTTCAGAACCTAGAAGACCTACATCGACATTACTCATATCCAGTACAACAAAATCTCCTTGTTCAATATCATGCTGCCAAGGATAATTTCCTACTTCATTGTAATACCAGCCAACCCATTTCGAATACTCTTCACCTGTTACTTTTGGATTAGGGCCTTCAAATGGTAAGTAACGTGCAGTTCGAGCAATCCCATATGCTTTTGTACGGAATAATGGTTTAAAACTGTGATCAACAGTGCCATATCCCTGCATTCCTACCCAATCTAACCCATCACGCACGTCACAAACACGTAAATCTTTGTAAAGCGCTAAAATTTCTTCTCTATCATCTTTTACTGCTACACTTTGGTTTTGATTTTCTGTTGTCATAATACTGTTCCCTCCACTTAGTAAAATAATTTTATTTCTTTAAAGCTATTGAACTAGTATTTAAATCTGCTACCGCTATTGAAGCCCCTCACCTCCTTTAAGTAGTTTATTGTTTTCATTTTTTTACTTTTTTAATTTCGTTGCACTTGAATCTCTTATGACAAGTTCCGGTTCTAAAACCACAGTTGCCTTTGGAACTTGTTTTTTATCTTCATTAATGGTTTTGATTAAGATCTCAGCAGCCATCTGCCCCATTCTGTATGCCGGTTGACGAATTGTCGTTAAGGGCGGGGCTAAATACTGTGCCCAGATAGTATCGTCGTAACTTACAATGCCCAGATCATCTGGAATTTGTAAGTTTAATTGTTTTATGGCCCCGAGAATTTCTAGTGTAATCATATTATTCGTTGAAAACAGAGCATCAATGTTTGGGTTATTCTTTAAAAAGGCAATGATGGATTCTTTTGTCTTGTCACTATTCTGCTCTAGATACAGGGTAAGAAAATCTTCAATTGTGTATCCGTTACGCAGCAAGGCTAGTTGATATCCCTCAATCCTCTCACTCCATGTACTTACAAGTGAATTGTCGTAAGCAATAACTGCAACTTTTTTACGCCCCGTCTTTATTAGGTGATCCACTGCAGTGTATGCACCTTTTAAGTTGTCCATAATAACATTGTTTGTTTCTAAATTAGGAATCCTTCTATTTATAACAACAAGTGGAAAATTTGTTTCAACTAGTTTCTTATAGAGATTAGGATTTTTAACAGTTGGGTTAATAATAATTCCATCCACCTGTCTCATTTGAAATTCACGAATATATTCTTCTTCTGTTTCTGCTTCCTCATTGGAGTTACAAACCATAAGGTTATAACCCAACTCCTGACACGTATCTTCTACGCCCTCTAAGACTGTGGTCCAGAATGGGTTTTTAAAATTTGAAAGGACGATTCCAATCACATTCGTTCTCATAGACTTTAACCCTTTGGCTAAAGCGTTCGGTCGATAATCAAGATCCTTAATCGCCTTAAGAACTCTCATTCTAGTTTCTTCTGTGGTGTGAGCATAATTTCCATTAATGATTCGAGATACGGTTGTTTTAGATACTTTGGCTGCTTTTGCGACATCTCCAATTGTTACTTTCAAATTCCTCACCATACTCTACTATTAAATTTTGTTTTCCTTCTTGGAAATCGATAAACAACGATTCAAAAAAAATATTATGAAAAGATTAATTGATTTATGACTGAAATGTTGGATAATAATTGGATTTAAGTAATATCAAGTTGGAATGGTAAAACATATATGTAATCAATTGCATTTAAATAACAAGGTGTTATTAGAAATCGTTACACTTTTATATGTTCTGTTTGTAGGTTATCTTGATGAATTGTGTTAAAAAAACTGTTGAAGGTTGTTAAAAAAATGTTTCCTGAGGTGAGATTTTAAATCGCTTACAAATCTATTCAGCAATATTAAGTTTATTCTTGGAAACCGTTACCCTAAATTTACCGTAATTTCATTTTCCTGTCAACATCACTTTTTGAATTTTTCAAAAATACCGGATGATATTTCTGTTTTCCCCCCTATTAATTCGCTTCTTACTGAATAATTTATTCTTTAAATCAAAGGATACTAAAACGGAGGTGAATCACATGTCTAGAAAAGATAATCATTCACAAAATAGTATAAAGTTTAGCATATGGGATACAAAGACAGACAAAAAAAATACTGCTTATATTGAAAATTCTCCTGAAATAATTAACAAGCATAATTCCGAACGAAACAGAAGTGACAGTTAACTTACTTGCAAACAAAAAAGCAACTCTAATGAGATTGCTTTTTTATGTTTTTGATCAAGGTATGATTGAATCGTAACCTTAGTTAACACCGGGTCTGAGTCTATTACATTCCAAATGGCACAAATGAATTCCTCCACAATGTAGCCTTATTTAAACAGACGCGTTCATGAATAAACTCGCCTCTAATCATTATAAGGTCGGCTTTTTATTCTAAGAAGATGTCCTACTTTGGAGATCGAAGTAAAGTTTTATTAAAATATAACGTATAATAAAGCCAATGGCTAAACCAGTTTAATCATAGACAATGGTTTAAAAAACTATATACATTAATCATGAATTCCAAAATAATAAACAAATCCCCTTTAATAAGTTAACCAAAGCCTGGAAAGCCACACTCCAGAGAATAGCTTCTACCTTTTGCGTTTTTTTATAAAATCACCCTTAATATTCGGTTATATTTTGAATACCTTTTGACTTATCAAATACTTTTAATAAACCAACAAAGCCTCTAATCATAAATAAGGTAAAATTCACACTGGCAAAAGTATGGAAAGGAGACCATTTTTTCCACTTGAATAATTTAGTGTTTTTTTCCATAATCCATTGACCGATACTCATTGGAACACTAAAAATCAAACTTTTTAATAAAATTTTACCTAAATTATCATTGTACGAGATTTTCACCCAGATAACACTTAGAAGCGGAAAAAATAACATGTCATAAATAATATTTGTTTTAAAAGTTTTAGGAAAAGGCCGGACCGGATACTCCAATTTATTAGCTCCAACAACATAAGTATCAATTAGAGTAGAAAGTATACCTTTTGAGAAAAAAATTACAAGATTTTCTCTCATTTTTGATCCCTTAAATAAAAAGGGAAAAGCTGAAATACATATTGCCAGCAATAAGTTTAACAATTTTTTCTCCACGATTAACATCCTCTCAAATCTGTATTAGTTATCATTAAATTACCCAAAACTTATGACTCCTACCTATAGTTTTTAAGAATATTTTTTAATTTAAAATAACTAAACTCTCCTCTGGATTCATGCTTTTTATTAGGAATAGTCTGTAGTGGATTATGTTATAAATGAAGGTTTACATGCGGATATGAAAAGACTTAAATTAAAAATTCTTACAATTTTCATTTTAAGTTTCTTAAAATAAACACTATTTCCATATAGAAAAAAAGAACTGATTTAACAGTTCCTTTAATATATTTCTTATTCTATACACCTAAAGCCATACTACATTTCATCAGCTATTTTTTGGTATTATACATACAAACTACCTTATAACCATCACAAGAATTTGTAATAAAACTGGCAAGAATAATTCCCCATTTACTTGAGTATATTTACCGCTGTAGCAAAACAGCACACCAACTCGTTAAATAATAGTGTGCTGTTTCATTCTGAATTATTGTATTAGATAGTCCTTTAATCTTGGCTTTGGCTGACCAAATATTTCAGCTTCTAATCTTCTGCCAGTTGGTGTTGCTGCTAATCCGCCTTCAGCCGTTTCTCTTAAAGCAGAAGGCATGGATTGACCAATTGCATACATTGCACTGATGACCTCGTCGCATGGAATTCTGCTTTTAATTCCTGCAAGGGCCATATCAGCGGCTGTTAAGGCATTTGATGCACCCATGGCATTTCGTTTTACACAAGGTACTTCAACTAGACCAGCTACTGGATCGCAAACAAGCCCTAACATATTTTTCAACGTTATCGCCATTGCCTCTGCTGCCTGCTGAGGAGAACCGCCAGCCATTTCAACAATCGATGCCGCTGCCATGCCTGCTGCTGAGCCAACTTCTGCCTGACAACCGCCGGCAGCACCGGAAACTGTGGCATTATTAGCTACAACAAAACCAAAGGCAGCCGCCGTAAATAAATACTCAATCATTTCAAGACGGGTTGGATTTAGTTGTTCTTTTACAGCAAATAAAGTACCAGGAACAACCCCGGCAGATCCAGCCGTTGGCGTGGCACAAATAACCCCCATTGCTGCATTCACTTCATTCGTTGCCATTGCCTTGCTAACCGCATCCAATAATAACGAACCTGATAATCCTTTGCCGCTTTTTAGATAATTTTGTAACAATACAGCGTCCCCGCCAGTGAGCCCTGTCTGTGACTTTACTCCATTAAGCCCGCGCTCCACAGCTTTTTCCATGATTGTTAAATTGTGATCCATTTTCTTAATAATTTCTTCACGCGTTAATCCTGTTATTTCTATTTCTTGCCGTATCATAATCTCGGCAATTTTCACACGATGTTGTTCTGCCAACGAAACAAGTTCCGCTACATTTCGAAACATTGCAAGTCCTCCTATTGACTCAATTCTACTATTCATATAAACGTTTAATCCACTTGCCTAACGTTTCTATTTTTACTCAACCATCCTGATCACTCTATTTACGTTAGAAAGATATCTTAGTTCATCTATCACGGAATCCTCAATTTTTTGATCGACCTCAATGACCATAATCGCGTTATCGCCTTTTTCTTTACGAGCAACTTCCATATGACCGATATTAATTTCATATTTTGATAGAATAGAAGTTACCATTGAGATGATTCCAAATCGGTCGCGGTGCATAACGAGAATGGCCGGATCTCCAGATAATTTTAATTTAAATGAGTTAATCTCAGTAATTTCGATTGTGCCGCCACCTACAGAGATCCCGATAATCTCCATTTCATTTTTATCATCAAACAGATTTAATTTCACAGTATTTGGATGTTCTGTTACTGCCTCTTCTTCCTGAAAAATAACTTCCATCCCTAGCTCTTCTGCTATAGTCAATGAATTTGGGATACGTTCGTCAAATGTATCGAAATCTAATAGTCCAGCTACCAGAGCTAAATCTGTTCCATGGCCTTTATAGGTTTTAGCAAAGGAACCATAAAGGGACACAATGACTTTTTTCGGCTGCCTTTCAAATAATGTACGTGCTACCCGTCCAATCCGTGCCGCTCCAGCTGTATGAGAGCTGGAAGGTCCAATCATTACTGGACCAATTATGTCAAAAGCCGAACGATATTTCATAGAAACTCTCCTTTTCTTATATATAGTTAATTCATTATTAACAATTTTATGCTACTGCTTCTTCTTTTGCTGAAGCTTCTTCAAGTTTATCAACGGTTTTTATTTTATAGTTTTTAAAGACAATCGATCCTAAATACCCGCATAACAGACCTACGGCTGCACAGGATAATGCAACAAGAGTTACTTTCATCGGATCATTGAATCCGTACATAACGGCTAACCCAGCAATAGGTGTCGCTGTTCCTGTTGCATTATTGATCAATCCAGATAAAGCAATAATGACACCAGCAGATGCTCCGCCTACAAAGTTTGTTACATACACTGGAATAGGATTAGCTGAGATGATATGGGCTTGAGTTAATGGTTCAATTGCAACAGAAATAGTTGTTTTACGGTCGCCAAATTTCATGCGATCAAAAAGTACATAGTTCATGAAAGATGATCCAAATACTGCTAGTGCCCCAATCGCCATAGGACCTCCAGTAAGTCCAAGCATCGCAGTTAAAGCCATTGAGCTAAGCGGTGCTGTTGCAACGACTGTAATGACGCCGCCTAAAATAATCCCCATCATAATAGGATTACTATTAGCTGTCTCGGTAATAATTCCACCGATATTTAGGAGTGTTGCATTTACGACTGGATTCATGAATTCACCTATTAAGCGAACAAAAGGTGCACATACTAAAATAATGACGATCAGATCTAAACCACCTGGAACTTTCTTCTCAATCAGTTTTACTAGGAATGCAACTAAATATCCAGCTATAAATCCTGGAAGTAATCCAAGACCAGCACAACTAACTCCAAGTAATAAAGCATACACAGGTGAGACACCAACTGCAAGTGCTACAAGGGCTGCCGCAGCAACTCCTCCCATACTTCCCGCAGCTGAACCGACTTCACCAAGAAATTTAATCCCTAACAAATCACCGCCAACATATAACTGAAATGCCTCAACAAGAAACGCTGCACAGGCTGCACCTGCCAGAGCGGTCATCGCTTTCATACCTTTCGGGGCTTTATAACTAAATAAACTAAACAGAGCTAAAACTAACAATAATAATCCAGTACCTTTAATAATTTCCATTCATACCTTCCCCTTATGTTTAAATCATTTGTGTTTAGAATTATTTCTATTACTTACTAGACTCCTCTAGAAGATACTCATTTTGTGTCCTGATTTTTTGAAGGTAATTATAAATCGTAAACTTTGAAACTCCTAGAACTCTTGCCAGATATTCAGTTGAGCCCTTGATTAAGAAAGTTCCCTTTTCCTCCAACAACCGCACACACTCTATCTTTTCTTCAAGGGTTAATTGTGTATACGCTTTCTTAAAACCCGATAATACTTGCTCTACCATATCGTGAATCACATCTTGAACAGTAGAATGAAAGTTTTCTGACTTTGTTTGCTTGTCATCAAAAGCAAGAAATTGTTCGATATCTGCTGCACTAATCATCACCTGTGAAATATCATAGTTAATGCAAAGTGCTCCAATTACATTATCCTTTGAATCACGCAAAAATATAGTTGAGGATTTCATAACAGTACCATTTCGTGATTGAGTTTTATAATTTGCAATATCCTCCACTTCTGATGGCTGTTTCCTAAGCTCTGTTAACACTAGATCTGTAATAGGTGAGCCGATTTTTCGATTCGTTACGCTTCCTGCAATGTAAATGAGAGATTTTTTTAAATCTTTGAAGTCATGAACAGCGACCTCACAACGGCTGCCAAACATTTTCACTAGCATATCTGCTGTACGTTTAGCTAAATTAAATACTCGGGTATTGTTATCAACTTCCATAGATGGATCCACTCCCTTGTAAGCGTTTGCTCATCTGGTAAAAAAATAAGCCCTGTCATAAACTATACCAAAATATTATTAATGAATAATATTCCACCATAGAAATCATAACATGTTTATAAAACTTTTCAACTAAAATTTTAATAGTTACAAAAAAATTTTAACAATCCTATATTGGGAGAGTGCGAAAACGGCTATTCTGCTGTATTTTAGATCGTCGAAAACCTTTTAAACATGTTTTATTTTTCTTTTTGAATCACAAATAAGAAAAGGCATATGGATTAGACTAACCTAGTTAAATGAGACTAAAATCATCTTGAAATGGTATACTTATTAATATCAAAAAAAGCACCATAGGATCTAATAGGAGAAATAGTAAATAATCCGAAAGTGAGTTGATTTCGATATGAATACACAAATAACGACAAAAATGAACATACATAAGCCGGTGAATGAAGTGTTTGATGCTCTAGTAGACCCAATAAAGATCGGGAATTATTGGTTCTCATCGAGTTCCGAAAGATGGGAGCAAGGTAAGTCCATTATATTGAGATATGATGAATATGGAGCGGAAGGCATGATGAATGTGTTAGAAGTCGAGGAGAATCATAAAATCGTGTTTTCATGGGGTGGAGAATCTGATGAAGAAACGGTTGTAACCATTACACTGAATGAGTTGGATCAGTCGAGCACACATATTGAAGTGAACGAAACAGGTTTTAAAGAAGATGACCCTGAAATTGTAAACAAAATGCTGGGACAAAAGGAAGGCTGGGTCTATATGTTAACTTGTTTAAAGGGTTATTTAGAAAATGGCGCAAGTAATTTGAGAGCATCACTAATTCATTGATAAAATAACCATATTAATCAGAGATTAGCTGGGGGTATCATGAAAAAAACGTTAAAAGTAGTAGCCGCCATTATCGAAAATGATCATAACGAAATACTCTGTGCCTTAAGGTCTCCTCAAATGTCTATGCCAAATATGTGGGAGTTTCCAGGAGGAAAAGTCGAGAAAGATGAAGATATCTATTCTGCTTTAGCTAGGGAAATGAAAGAAGAACTAAACTGTACTATTGAAACCGTTGATCTATTCCATGATCATACTCATGAATACGATCGCTTTATCATTAACCTGATTTCGATTAAATGTAAAATTGTTAGCGGTCAACCTAGTGCAAGTGAGCATTCAGCTTTCATATGGTTAAAAAGGGAAAATCTCGAGTCATTAAAATGGGCACCTGCTGATATCCCTGTGGTTGAACAGCTTATTCGTGAAATAATAGTCTAAAAACCATTGTTGATGATAAAAAGGAGAAAAGGCATAAAGGAAAAAGACTGTTCGGTGTTAGAACAGTCTTTTTCCATTTAAGGGATTCCTTATCGGGATTACAAACCTCACCCAATTGCTCTTTCAAAGCTCAAAGGCAGGTTATTTCTGCATAGATAAACCCAACTTCAGATTTTCACTATTTTCATCACTTATTCGTTTTCATCTTTGTGATCATGTTCACGGTATGAAAAATAATCAAAATCGGCGTGTTTTCTTTGGCCGCTTAAATCCTGGACACAGATACCAATAAAAGCACCTGTGAATCCTTGGTCTAGCAAAACACCTTCCTTCTTTAATTCAACATGATCATCTGATATTTTGCTAGCATCTAAAACCGGACCAATAGTATTCCAGTTTTGACCGTCAATTGAGTAATAGAATTGCAAAGCTTCATACTTAATCGCAGCTTTTACATAGACTTGATTCCATCCTTCTATAGAAACTGGTGCTTCTAGTGGTTCATCATATTGTCCCTGATCACTGGACATAATGCCAATGCATTTACCTAGGTCCTCGTCCTTGCTAACCCAAAGATAATAATAGTTTTTTTGATTATAGTAATAGACTAGTCCCGCCATCTGCTGGTGTGTGTCAGGTTCAAATTCAATCATGGTTTCCGCTGTTACTGAAAATGCTTGCTGTCTGCGGGCAATCAGGCTTTGTCTATGGGCAGAACTAAATGACTCTCTGCCTCTAACTCTTAGAAAACCAGGTCTTTCTGTTAGAGTTGCCCACTCTTCAGTTACTGGCTCACGAAGAGAATTGAAATGAATGCTTAGTTCATTTTTATCAAAATCGTCTTTTTCCGGTTCAGCTTCAAATGGAAACTCCGGTAGATCTGGGGCTTTTACTTTTACAAGAGGACTATTTCCGCCATCTTCAAGCCTAAGCCAGCCATCCTCCGTCCATTTTACTCTTTGAATAGCCGTTTCTCTTCCAAGAGTACATTTCATTGAAGGCTTTAAAGGACGTCCGGTTAAATGGACCATATATAGTTCTTTCGCTTGTGTTTCAACAATACTGGCATGACCTGCTTTTTGCAGATCAAGCTCTGGTTTTCCAGCTGATGTAAGAACCGGACCTAATGGATCTACCTCATAAGGTCCGAAAATGGATGTAGAACGTGCCACAGTTACGGCATGATCATACCTTGTTCCTCCTTCAGCAGTGACCAAATAATAATAGCCATTATGCTTATAAAGATGAGGCCCTTCTGTAAGTCCAAGTTCAGTCCCTTTAAAAATATTGTAAATCGGTCCTACAAGCTTTTCCTCATCAGTGGAATATTCCTGTAGTAAAATTCCGCCAAAAGAATTTTTCCTTTTACGGTGATCCCACACTAAATTGACCAGCCATTTTTTCCCGTCGTCATCATGAAATAATGAAGGATCAAACCCGCTGCTGTTTAGATATATAGGCTCCGACCAAGGCCCCATAATATCCGTAGCTGTAACAAGATAATTATGCGTATCCTTAAACGGTCCAATATGGCTTTTTACATCCGTAAAGATTAAATAAAAAATTCCGTCATGATAACTTAAGCATGGCGCCCAAACTCCGCCTGAATCAGGATTACCGAGCATATCAAGCTGACTTTTCCGAGTTAACGGATGTCCTATTAATTTCCAATTCTTTAAATCTCTTGAATGATGAATCTGTACTCCGGGAAACCATTCAAATGTGGATGTCGCTATATAATACTCATCATCAACTCTTATTATAGAAGGATCGGGGTTAAACCCCTTTAATATCGGATTCTCTATCAAGGTCATGAGAGAACACCCTCCAATTCAACTAAAAATCTATAAATGATAGCGCTTTAAATTTTATACTCGATTAAACTCATCAGGATCGGCGAACATACGGTTATCTTGGTTTAACCCATTGATTTTATCCATATCCTCTTGCGAAAGTTCAAAGTCAAATATATTTGCATTTTCAGCAATACGATGAGGCTTTGTCGACTTTGGAATCGTGACAACTTCTGTTTGTAAATCCCAACGGAGAATGATTTGAGCCGTCGATTTATTATATTTCTCGGCGATTTCCACTAAGACGGGATCATCTAGAAGACCGCCCTGCATTAACGGAGACCACGCTTCAAGCTGAATTCCATTCTCTTTACAAAACGCGTGAAGTTCTCTTTGATTAAATCTTGGATGGTATTCAACCTGATTGACCATTGGTTTAATTTCACAGTGTGCAATGATCTCTTCAAGGTGATGAATTTTAAAGTTACTTACGCCAATTGCGCGAATACGTCCATCCTTATACAGCTTTTCAAGCGCCTTCCAGGTCTCTACATACTTCCCTTGAGATGGTAGCGGCCAATGAATTAAATACAGGTCTAAATAATCTAAACCTAATTTCTCCATACTTTCATCAAATGCTTTTAATGTTGATTCATACCCATGATTTGCGTTCCAAACTTTTGTCGTAATAAACAATTCTTCTCGAGGAACATTTGATTCAGCGATTGCTCTTCCTACGCCCTCTTCATTTTTATAAATGGCTGCTGTGTCAATGCTTCGATACCCGACTTCAAGGGCAGCTTTTATGGAATTTACTACTTCTTCACCATCTTGTACCTTGAACACTCCTAAACCAATCCATGGCATTTTCACACCATTATGTAATGTTGTTGTACTATTTAAAGAATCTACCATGTGCCAAACTCCTTTCATCTACATGAGATAGTTTATAGCCTAAACTAAGTATATATAGAATATTTTTATTTTTCAATTTATTTGTTTGCATTCATATTAAAAAGTGATAAAAAATCTATTTATTGTTGTGGTACTGAAAAAGCATTTGTCTAAAAATGTTTGATGATTGGATTTTGTCTCGATAAAACAATCCTAGCTAGACTTAGAAGAAAATACCGGTTTATAGACCTGAAAAATGTAATATTTACAAAAACACTCTGTTTTTAAAAGAGTGTTTTTGTGAATATTACGATCTCATGTAAATTTAATCATAGTTTTTGATTTAACGATATTACTTTGTACTTTTATATTTTATTTATTGGTTTACATGGTTATTAAACGTTCAACAAATTCTTTTAATTTTATGTTAATTCCCTCTTCGTTCTTCAGACGGTTCTTCATCTAAATCTGGTTCTTCTTCATCCATATTTAATGGCGTATCAGGTTCACCTTGTCTACGTACATCTCTAGGATCAGTATCTAAATCTGGACCCCTGCCTCTGTTATTAAAGTCAAGATCATTATCAAACCTTACATCAGTTGGATCAAGGTCTCTATTGTCTCTTCGATCAATATTCCTGTTATTATCATTTATATTATTGTCACGGTCATATCGAACTGGACTATAATTAACTTCATCTGGCTCATTCATCTCGTTATTACCTAAATTACATGCAGTTAAAACACTGACTGAAAGCACAGCAGACACAACAGAGAGCTGCCACTTGTATTTCATTGTATAACCCCCTTTTTTAAAAGTAGTAAATGACAACTATAATATGTACATAATGAAATTTTTTAGTCTTTATTACCACATACAATTTTTTGTAAATTAAAAAATATGAGTCAATGCCGTTTAACAGTTTATTGATAATATAACACGTAAGCTGGGTTACTTTTTTCCACTTAAACAAAGAAAAAACTCCCTGAATAATCAAGGAGTTTTCTGAAATTGGGACTCTTTTATTTAGATAGTCATAACAAATACTTAATAAAAACGTATAAATACTTAAATCATGTTTTAAAATGCTTCATTTAATTCCCAGGATTCAACTGTTAAATATGCTGTTTGCGGATCCATACCTTTCCCAAGTAAATAAGACATCGCAGCAACTTCTTGTAATGCATGCACATATGAAGTTGCTTTCGCCTCTTTTAATCCGTATTTAACAAAAGGATCAATTGATGTTAATGTTTGTGGCTTTAAATGAGGATATAATGGTTTTTTTATAAACTGTTCTGCCCAAAGCTCTGACTGAGGATATTGCGGAAACTGACTATAATGGTATGGTTGAAAATATGAGTTGTGATAAGAATAGAAATGACTCATTTTTAACATTCCCCTTTCTTATTGACCATTCAGATATATCTTATGTTCAACGAATGTCCTAAGGGAATACTTATTGAACAAGGAGCAAGCTTGAATGGCGAAGACAAGGGTGTAGTTGCACTGATTACTGATACCTGACACTTAAAAAATTCCCACTGCATTGAATATGCTACTTTGCTTGTAATTTTGCCTTATAGAATATGACTATCTCTGGTATGAATAGTCATATTCTGAAAGATCATTTTTGGTTATTTTGGAACACTAATTGGAAACAACCATTTTTATATAAAAATAAGGGTTTAGAAACAAATCCCCAGCTAATTTCTAAGATATGGTGTCAATTTGTTTATTACTTTTTCAACTTTTAAGGCATTTTTTTGGTACATTTCCTTTGCCTTTTCAGATTCAGTTGCTAAGGCAAACAGTTCTAAATCTGCTTGACACTTTTTGATCATTGCTAATAATAATGGTTTTTCTTGCGGAGCAGGCACTTTGATTTTGTCATCAAATAGGTCAACTGTTAACTCTCCATATGTATCCACTTGGGCTAAAAATACATTCTCAATACTTACATTTAATTTGTCTAACTCCGTTTCAAGCCACCGTCTGTTTCTCCCGGCAGTTGCTAGTGGTTCATCTAATACTTCACCATCCATGATGACCGTTTGTGGTTCTTTTTCAGCAGGAGTAGATAAACCAAGATCTTTCGGTGTTATAGGTTGATTTTCTTTTTTTAACAGTACACTTAAATCACCCGTTGGTTCTAAAACAGCAAATTCAACGTCTGCAACTTTGTATACATCCTTTTTACGAAGAAGCTCAAGTAATTCATCTGCTGTATATCTCTCTTTTTTTAAATTATCTTCCATGACTTTCCCGTCTTTTATAAAAACCGTACCCTTCCCTTCGACAAAATCCCGAAACTTTTTATTCTTTGATGCAATTATATCTACTAAAAAGGGGATAACGCCAAAAATACCGATGGCTAACACCCCATGCCAAATGTTACGTTCAAGTCCCATAATGACTTCCCCGGCAATACTACCAATTGTAATTCCTACTACATATTCAAAAAACGATAACTCTGATAACTGCTTCTTCCCTAGAATTTTCGTAATGAGAAACAATACGGCTACAAAGAGAAATGCTCTTAACATTATGTCAACCCAGTTAAGCATGTCTTTCACCTCTTACATCTTTTTAAAATCCTTTGTATTGAAATTCTTCACTTTCCAATTCACCAACACGACGTTTTAAATCTGACTTTACTTCATTCATTACCATCATCATTTCATGAAAAAGCCGTTTTGTTTCTTCATCTTGAGAGGTAATGGCAAGACCTGATAAACTTGCCTCAATGCTTTTTACATTTGATAAACACTGTTTAACTTGTGAGCCAACCGTCATCTTATCACCTCTTTATCCTTTAGGTTTAAATAGAAAAGCACCTATCAGTCCAAAAATTATGGCTGCTGAAATCCCTGAACTTGTCACTTCAAACATGCCAGTAATAACACCAACTAAACCATGTTGTTCTGCTTCTTGCATTGCCCCATGCACAAGGGAATTTCCAAAACTCGTAATAGGAATCGTTGCACCTGCTCCAGCAAATGCAATCAATGGTTCGTATAGATTAAAGCCATCTAAAAGCGCACCAATGACAACTAATGTACTCAAAGTGTGTGCAGGAGTTAATTTAAAAACATCAAACATGATTTGTCCGATCACACAAATCAACCCGCCAATGACAAATGCCCAGAAAAAGATCATGTTTTTTGACCTCCTATTTCAATTGAAACTGCATGTGCAATGCAAGGAATTGTTTCCTTTTGTTGAAATGTAAGAGGAGAAAGCAATGCACCAGTAGCAACGACCAGCATCCTCTTGAATTCGCCGTTTTTCATGCGGTTTAGCAAATGACCATAGACTACACTGGCCGAACATCCGGCACCACTTGCACCAGCAAGGACTGGTTGTCCTTCTCGATAAATCATTAGACCGCAGTCCTGAAATTGTTCTTCAGTAATCTTAATCCCATGCTTTTTTAAGAGGTCTAATGAAACTTCACGACCAATATGACCAAGATCACCCGTAACAATTAAATCATAATAGGAAGGATCAATTCCTCGTTCCTTAAGATGTACTTCAATGGTATCAACTGCTGCAGGTGCCATAGCCCCTCCCATATTAAATGGATCTGTTAAACCCATATCAATGACTCGGCCAATTGTAGCGGATGTAACCTTAGGACCGTCGCCTTTATCCTTTAACAATGCGACTCCTGCACCAGTCACTGTCCATTGTGATGTTGGAGGTTTTTGTCCTCCATATTCTGTTGGGTACCGAAATTGTTTTTCTGTCGCAGCATTATGGCTGGAGGCACCTGTCATCAAACATGTTGAGCCCCCGTAATTTATAATGAAAGCACTTAATGCTAAGCCTTCCATCGATGTTGAACACGCACCAAATAAACCTAAATAAGGGACCTCAAATGTTTTTGCTGCAAAACTTGTTGGAGTAATTTGATTAATCAAATCTCCCCCAAGAAAAAATTGAACCTGTTCTATTTGAACTCCGCCTTTTTCCATTGCTTTTTGGCAGGCCTCTTCTATTAATACTTTTTGCGCCTTTTCAAATGAGTCCTGTCTTAACCAAATATCTTCGTGCAATAGATCAAAATCTTCTGGTATTTTTCCTCTTGCTTCAAATGGTCCGCCTACTGTACCTGTTGAAACAATAACTGGTTCGTTCTTAAATAGCCACGTACGATGTCCTGATAACATCATAGACCACCCCATTGAACTAGAATGGTTTTGACGATAGCAATAACAAATGCTGAAAACACACCAAACATAATGACAGAACCTGCGAGCTTAAACATATTTCCTCCAACACCAAGGACAAACCCTTCTGTTCTATGTTCAATAGCTGCTGAAATAACTGCATTTCCAAATCCAGTAACCGGAACTGCTGAACCTGCCCCGCCAAATTGAGCAAGACGATCATATACACCAAAGCCAGTCAACAGCATCGAAATAAAAATCATGACTGCAACTGTTGGGTTCCCAGCAGTTTGTTCCGTAAAATCAAAATTGTAAATAAAAAATGTTTGAATCGCCTGACCAATAATACAAATAACCCCGCCTACAAAAAAAGCCTTTATACAGTTTTTTATGACTGGGCGCTTTACTTCACGTTCATCTTGAAATTTTTGGTATTCCTGTTGAACAGGTGTTAAGTTTTTCTTTTTATTATTAGACATAGGTTCACCCTCTTTATGTGAGTTCCTCTGAAAGGCTTTTAATTCTTTTCAGTTCTTCTTTTATTTTCTTTTTACTCAAGTTATTTTCATTCATTTTCGTTTTTAATTTTTCAAGCTCCAGAAAGATTTTTTTATCGGTAGATAAATCTACGTCATGTTTTGGATATTGATCCTCTATCCTTTTTTTTAAACGTTTTTCAATATCCTCTAAACGAAAACGTTCCATTTGATTGATTTCTACAGCAATCAGAATTTTCTTATCAGTACTAACTGCTATAGCATTATGAACTTCTTTTTCTTCCATCAGCAGGTTTTCAACATCAGCACTTGTATTGACATCTTTTTTCTGTTCATATGAAATATTTGTTATATTCGTTTTATTATGTTCACTGGTGTTATTTGTATTGTTACATCCTGAAACAACCATCATGATGATCATGATACAGGAAAATATTATGATTCTTTGTTTCATTTGAAACACCTCATTCTTTTGTTGAAGGCTATGTTTTCAAATAGTGTTGATAAGTCATCAGCTTTATAGGAAGAAGAGTATTTGTTATAAGTCTTTACTATGAAAGTATTGAAGAACCAAGTTGAAAAAAGGTTGGTTCTAAAAACCAACCCCGCATGTGTTTACTGCTTATATTGTGGTTCTTCCGCTTCAATCTCCTGAAGACGTGGTTCGATACTATCAATTACCGATTGTGTTTGTTTAGCTGCATTTTCATAAAGAGACTTAGCTTGTTGATTTTCAGTACCTAATGCAAATGTTTCAAAACTAGCTTGTGCACTTTTTAATCCAGCTAATGTTGTTTTTACTTGTTTTACAACTGTCATTATTTTCCCTCCTAATATTTGGGTTCTAACATGTATAGATTGCTTAATACACGCAGATTTATTCGATCTTTTTAAGATTTTTCTATATAAAAGGACAGGAGCGAATGTTTCCTATTTTCACTTATGTTTTGAAAACAAAGTTAAATCGACATATAAAATTTTAAGGATGGAATTATTTTTAAAGTATGTCATTTTGTTTTAGTGAGGAAGTGACTGTAGAAATAATAAAAAATAAATTAAACACTCAAAACATTGATATATCAACATTTGTGAGTGTTTTATTATTCAAACAGTATTTGATTTCTTTAACATATTTTCTTAAGTAGTAATCTCGTTATGGCTAAAGTTTTCAATGGATGTACTTTTTTCGTAAAACTGAACAGAATATTTTAATAAGCCTTCTCTTGTATAAAACGGACTGTCTTCTTTTAAAGGAAGTTTTACTGTTTTTCCAAAGCTTGCCGATTCGTAAATCGCTGTGATCAATTCAAGTGTTTTTCTTCCTAACTTTATATAGGCTGAATAACCTCTATCCGCTCTCCAATATGCTTGGAGTAAGACAGCAAATCTTCTATTAGATTATTAATAAAGAAAATTGATTTTTTATCACTTTATCAAAATAATATTCATCTTTCATTTAAATTGAAAGCGAACGAAAAAAGCATCGTTTACTAATATACCTGAATTCCTAATTTCATCATACTGAGTTGATCCATTTACGTCCCCCTACATATCCCTAATATTCTAAATTTTCAATTGACTAAAACCCTCCTTTTTGGTAAATTTTTATAATGAAAGCGTTGTCAAACCTACAGGGAGGGATGCCTTTAAATACATAGTATTTCTTTTATTTTATGAATTAATATGACTTCTAGTGGTATATAAAGCAAAATTAAATAAGTAAATGTCTCATTTAAACAACCTGGGGAAATAAAAAACTTCAATCACAGAGCAGCATCATGTAAAAAATGATTAAATGTACTTGCTGATTATTTTTGTTTAAAGCTATTTAATTTGAGTATGCTTTTCCAAATGATAAAAATGTAAAGGGGATTGAAGGATGAATACGCGAATAGATCCGGAATTGAGAGAAAGTTTAGCATTATTCCCGCAATTTCACTTGGATAATATTGCTGAGACAAGGAAACTTTTGGCCGAAGTAAATGGTTCGGTAAGTATTCCTATCGATGAATCGGTTTCGGTTTATGATCAAATCGTTCCTGGTCCAGATGATAACCCAGCTTTACGTGTTCGAATTTATGAGCCTAAAGAAAAGTCGGAAACCTTACCTGGTTTCTTATGGATTCATGGTGGCGGCTATGTTTTGGGAAATCCAGAGGGTGATGACTTATTATGTCAGCGCTATGTCCTTGAGGCTAATTGTGTCGTTGTATCTGTGGACTATCGTCTTGCTCCTGAGCATCCATATCCAGCACCGTTAGAGGATTGTTATGCAGCTCTGCAATGGTTTGCGAAACATGCTGACGAGCTCGGTGTCGATCGAACACGAATCGGTATTGGAGGAGCAAGTGCAGGCGGCGGATTAACGGCAGGGCTTTCCCTTTTAGCAAGAGATCGTAAAGGACCAGAGATATGCTTTCAAATGCCGTTATATCCAATGATTGATGATCGCAATAATTCACCGTCAAGCCTTGAAATTACAGGTCATATGGTCTGGAATCATGACTTAAACGAAAAAGGCTGGAGCATGTATCTAAATGGTGAAAACGGAACGGACAATGTACCACCGTACGCAGCAGCTGCACGGGAAACGGATTTTTCTGGCCTGCCATTCACATACACATGTGTTGGTCAACTTGATCCATTCCGGGACGAGACACTCGACTATGTCACTCGTCTATGCAGAGCAGGCGTCGATGTTGAGTTTCATCTCTATCCTGGCTGTTATCATGGTTTCGAAAACTTTACTCCAAATGCTGCTGTAAGCCAAAGAGCGACTAATGAATATGTAGGAGCAGTAAAGTATGCTTTACATCGTATTTCCCTAGTTGAAAATAAATAGTTTTCTTAAGCAATGAGGAAGGATGCCTTTCGCATTGCTTTTTTCATTAAAAAATCTACATACTCTACCCTTAATCAAAGACTGTTCGGTGCTAACACATCAAACAGTTAAAAAATAACTTGGTTCCAATTCAAGGTAATCAGCTATGTCTATCCGGGCTGTTATGCTCAAAAGGTAAGTTATATTTTTTTCTCTAAAAGATAAGATCACAGCAAATACTGTTTTAAATAAGTGAAACCTTTCACTTTTTAACAGCGTATAAAAAGGTAGGTTCCGTAAAACAGATCATGAAAACAAAAAATGTTGGTAAATATGAAAGGAGCTCGACATGAATAAAGCATTACTTATCCTTGATATTCAAAATGATTTTATAAGTGATGAAGCCCGAATGCCAGTAGCAAAGCATCATATCGAGCCAATGCTATCATCTATTAACTCGATCATTATAGAAGCTGATCATTTGAATATCCCTGTTATCTATATAGGAAATGAATTTGAAGCCAAGCAAGTTATTTCAAATTGGTTAAGAAAAAATTCAGCCATTAAAGGAAGCGAAGGTGCTAAGCTGGATGAACGTTTAACAATCATAAATGATCTTTACTTTCCTAAAAATGCTGCTAATGCGTTAACGAATTCAGAGCTTGTCTCTTATTTACGAGAGAAAAATATGAAACATTTGATCATTGTAGGAGTATTTACTGAAGGCTGTGTAACTGCAACAGCAAACGGTGCTATTCGTGAAAATTTTTCTGTAACAGTTGTAGAAGATGCCGTAGGAAGCGCGAGTGATAAAAAGAGGGTTCAGTCTCTTCAGAAATTGGAGGGTAATGGCATTACGGTTATGAACTCTTCGGAATTATTTCGGAAGTTATTAAACTATGAAAAGGTAAAATAAAAAGGATTTCTTATCGGAAACCCTTTTCCATCTTTTATCAATTTCTTGTCAGTTAGCTTTTTTACAGCGTTCATGTGACAGGTGACATTACGATTTCATCCATTTCAATCACTGATTTCCATCCCATTTGCTGACACATTTTATGAATTCTTCGCATGTCTTGCCTTGCCACTATACTAGAACACTCGGCTTCATTTGCTATTTTTGCTGCCCAACGCAGTAAATCTACCAATGTGTCAGCTTGTGCTTCCCTAAATCCAAAATCTAATACGACCAATTCCTCTTTGTTTATTCCGAAACGGACATACCCCCAAAATTCGTCTGCTTTCATAAGTCCTGCAAACAATTCCCTATCTTCAACGATTTTATTCGCTTTGATAGGTTCTGATAGGTGGTTTATCCATTTTCTTTCAGTTCCATTATCTGAAAGCATTTTGTCCAGCCCCCATTCTATTGTCTCGGCTGCCAGCTTTTGTATATCTTCAGCACTTTGTATTTTTGTCCATTCAACTGGTGAAAAAGGGTCAGATACAGGGACTTCAATTGAAATTTTCCACGATCTATATTCTGGTAATATGTCCATTCCTTTTAATAAATCTGAAATTTTCACTGGTTTTAAGTCCCAATTCCTTGCATTGCGTAAAAGCTTTTTTACCGCTTGTGGAGTTGATTTTGTAATGTCGTTGCTATGTAGAACGAGGATCGAACCGTTATACAGAAACATTCGGCTATTATTTATGACTTTTTGTGCAGGAAGACCTGCCCAATCACCAGTATCATTCCCCGTAATACTGTGATATCCCCATTCTGAAAGCCAATGGAGATTTTCCTCATTAAAATTTAGATATGGAAATCGAAAAAAATTCGGGCACGGCTTACCTGTTGCTTCTTGGTAGGCCAATTCCGTTTCCTTCAATTCCTTCAAAAAAACGTCTTTTGATAGTTCAGACATTCGCCTGTGGTGATAGGAATGTGATGCAAGTTCATGACCGCGTGAGATCAACATTCTTGCTTTATCTGGGTGTTTGTCGATCCATTCACCAGTGAAAAAAAATGTACCTGGTGCGGAAAACTGTTCAAGTGCATCCAGCCATGCTTCCAATGGTTGTTTGCTTGGGCCATCATCAAATGTAAAAGCGCAATAACCCTTCGTCGGATTCCCTTTTGATATCGATTGATATGCCATTGCCATTCCTCCATCCTACTATTATTTATAACTACTGCTGTTCAACATTAAAATTAGGAAGAAATTCCTTATTTTCTTTTAAAATATCCATAAAAATCTTTTTAGCTGGTTCTGCAGAACCTACAAGCGGATGGATTGTTAATGCTTGCAACCCTGAGTTAAAGTCACCATGAACGGCTGCTTCTATCGTAAGTTCTTCATATGCTTTTACCACCTGTAATAAACCGCGAATATGGGGGGGTAATGCTGTTTTAAGCTGTAATGGAATTGCACCTTCAGAATCAATGACACAATTCACTTCTACTGAAGCATCATCCGGAAGACATGGTATAATTCCATTGTTTTTTACATTGACAATTTGAATGTCTTTTTTATTGTTATAAATTGATGTCATAAGTTGAACAGCTGCTTCCGAATAATAGGCCCCCCCGCGTTTTTCAAGCTGTACTGGCTTATGATTTAAATGAGGATCTTTATAAAGTTCAAAGAGCTCCTCTTCCACTCGCTTCACCTCATCTGCCCTTGTACCTTTTGTCTCAACATCATCTAATTGGTTTTGCAGCATCTGATCTTTCATATAGTAATATCTAAGGTAACCGCATGGTATCATCCCAACTGATTGAATGAACTCAGGATCCCATTCGATTTCTGGTATATTCTTTACAGAAACACCTTTTGCACCAGAAAAAACGCCCAAGATTTCGTTGGTCAAATCCTTTCCTTCAACCCTTATTTTTGTCGTCCAATTCAAATGGTTGATTCCGACCATTTCAATATCAACTTTTGAAACATCCACATCCATCATTTTTGCGATCGACATTTTGGTACCGATTGGTAGATTGCATAATCCAATGGTTTTAACTTTTGTATACTTATTTACCGCTTCTGTCACGATCCCCGCAGGATTTGTAAAATTTAATAAAAACGCATCAGGAGAAAGCTCCTCAATATCTTTACAAATATCCAAAATAACCGGGATTGTTCTTAACGCCTTAGCAAAACCGCCAGCCCCTGTTGTTTCCTGTCCTAAAAACCCATATCTTAACGGGATTTTTTCATCACGGGATCTGGCATCAAGCATTCCTACCCGAATTTGTGTTGAGACAAATGACGCATCCTTAATAGCTTTCCTCCGATCAAATGTCATGTGGAGATCTATTGGCAAATTGGCTTTTTCAATCATCCGCTTAGCGAGTGAACCAACCGTTTCCAGCTTTTCTCGTCCTGCCTCAATATCTACTAAATACAACTCATTTATAGGAAATTCATTATATCGTTTAATAAAACCTTCAATCAGCTCAGGGGTATATGAGGAGCCTCCGCCTATTACGGCTACTTTCAATTTCTTTCTCATTTCTTACTTCCTCCTGTATGCTCTAAATTTTTGATAGACATCTTCACGTGCTTCAATTCCTAAATGATCCATCGCAAGAAGAATTGAACCATATACAGGCTCGATGTCCGGTATGATCAATGATATATTTGGATTTTCACTTACAATTGTTGATTTCAATGATTGAAGTAAATGTTGATTTCTAGCCTTTTGTAAAACAGATCCTACTAATACGACCGGTATGATATCGCTTTCAAATTTACCCAACCTCTTAATGACAGAGTTGGCAGCAATCCCTAACTCTTTTCCTGTATTCCTTAATATTTGAATCGCAAGGAGGTCACCTTCATCAGCAGCTTCATGTAACACAATGGTTAGTTCTCCTGGCACATCATAGATATCCTGGTCTAAAAAATCATCAACATGCTGTTCCATCGTTTGAAACCCAAAAAACTTTGGAACTTTCTCTGTTAATACAGACGGAATTTCCCGAAGTTCCCAAGATCTCACGGCTGAACGAAATGTCTCTTTTGCCATATGTGTGCCACCAGCAGCATCACCGTAAAAATATCCAAAACCTCCTGTTTGTATAACCTTGCCCTCCTTATTTCTTCCTGCTGCATTTGTACCGCTGCCACATACAAGGACAACCCCAATGTTATTCTCGCTGCCAATTCTTAAACCTTCAAATGTATCACACACCAAATCCCACGTTTCAAATGGTAATGTACTCAGAGCAGGCCGCAGTATAGAAAAATCTTTTTCCCGATCAGCTCCTGCAAGGCCAAATTGTGTGAATGAAATATCTTTATATGTAAGTCTTGCACAAGCCAAAGCTTTATCAATGGATTCTTTTATATTCATCAATGCAGTTTCAATACCTACAACTTGATGATTTCCTCTCCCAGATAGGCCATCCCCTACTTTATTTCCGTATTCATCCGTAATAACTGTGTATGTTTTGCTTCCCCCTCCATCAACCCCCATTAGGTATCGCATCTACTATTCCTCCTATCAACAATGGTTCTTCAAGCTTAAGTTGGTCTTTCTCTCCAATCGATCTTATCGATTGGAGAGATTAACATACCAGAAAATAAAACTCCTTATCTTCTATCGATATTCTTCTATTCACCCGTGCATGACTAAAAGCAAGTTCACCTTTATTGATTTTTTCAACCATTGATACTCCATTAAAAACGGCACCAGCTGTTATCCATTTCAACAAAGAAATCATTAGTATATAAGCAAAAACTAAAAAAGACTGTTCGGTGATTGAACACTAAACAGTTACACTTTCCTTAAGGCCTTTATGATTAAAAAATGTGGATTTTTCATTAATCTCTCATATTTCTCTGGATCTAGTGACTTAAATTCTAGTATGGGCTGGGGCTCAATTATGCTTTCAATTGAAAAATACTTAAAAGTTTTGTTCAAGATTTCATTCATGGGCCGACGGTAAAATGGGACATCTATTAATCTTCCTTGTCTTTCCCATTGGTCAATAATCAGCTCAGTCGAAAAGTATTCTTTATTTTTGGAGAGTTCAATATCCATAAATGGATGATGGATTGAAAATTGAAAGATGCCTCCAGGTTTCAACATCCTTTGAAACTCACGAAAGGTTTGGTCCCAATTGTGAATATAATGAAGGACAAGTGAACTAATAATGACATCAAAAGATTCATTTTGAAAAGGAAGCTCTTTTTCAAGATCTAGGTTCAAAACTTTTGCTTTGTTTCCAACACGTCTTTGAGTGGCAGCCACCATTTCTTTACTTATATCAGTTGCAACCACTTCCGCACCTAGCTTGATTAACTGCTCTGTATACCAGCCGGCAGCACAGCCAGCATCAAGAACTTTCTTGTTTTTTATACTTGCCGGAAGGAGTTTAACCATTGCTGGTCTTTCATAATAAATATTATATGGATTTTTCGTATCAACATGATGTTCATAATCACTTGCAAGCTGGTCATAAGCTTTTTCTACGCCTTTTTCCATTTCATCCCTCCTCAAAATGTATATAACTCATTTCCACTATAATCATTTTCAACAAATAATTGATTAATCCTTCGAAACTATTTAATATAGCACAGCAAAATCTTTCATAAAGCCAAACATCCTGTTCGTAACATAACCATAAAAGTTTTCTTTTAAGGTAAAAAATGGTAGGCTAATAGTGAATTTAGTAAGGAGGATCAAAAATGATAAATGACTCAAAAAACCGCAAACCCAATTTTGACATATCTCCTCAATTTCTAAATCGCTGGTCTCCAAGATCATTTTTAGAAAAGGAAATTCCTGATGAGGACCTATTCAGTGTTTTTGAAGCAGCACGCTGGGCTCCATCTGCTTCAAATCTTCAACCTTGGAAATTTATTATCGCCCGGAAGAAAGAAGACCGGGAAAAATTCCATTCTTTTATTATGCCAGGCAACCTGGTATGGTGTAAAAAAGCTCCTGTTTTAGCTGTCATCGTGTCAAAAACCACATCTGAACGAGGAATCAACGCGTGGCATGCTTTTGATGCGGGTACAGCATGGGGATTTCTTGCTTTAGAAGCAAATCGCAAAGGTTTGATCACCCATGCTATGGGAGGATTTGAAAAAGAAAAAGCTCGCGAAGTCTTAAATGTACCTGTGGATTATGAACTTCAAGCTGTCATTGCCATTGGGTATCAAGGTGAAAAAGAAGCTCTGCCAGAAAATCTTCAGGAGCGTGAACACCCAAGTGATCGCAGACCGCTGAAAGAATCTCTTTTTGAGGGGACATTTAGGAAAGAGTTATAAGATGTGTCATTTAAAAATTAATATTAATCATTTGAAAAACGTCTTACAATAAGCACCACAGGTTCGGTTTAAGAGTATAAAACAGTAAATAGCACGTTTATAGCAGTTCAATTCTGTAACAGAATTGAGCTGTTTCTTTTTAGGGATATGACGATTTTGTTATAAAATAGTGTCTGTTTGTACCCCTTTAAGGTGTCAGAAATTGTTGCCAATATGCAAATTCCTATGTTAAATCAGGTGCTGATGGAAGTGCTAATATTAAAATTAAATAAGGTAACTGGATTTAAGGTTTAGATTTGATAATTTAATAATCTGAATGAATGATTAATAATCAATTTGTCGTAAATACAGTAAGAACTCATTTTCATTGACTTTTTTTATTTTATATTTGCGTAATTGACTTTCAATTTTTTTCTTTTTATCATCCTTATTGCTAAACAGATTCGTCAATTGATAAAAACCTTCTGCTAAGATATTTAATAATCCGGCAGAACCTAACTCTACCCCTAACGTTTCAGTTTCTGAAAGTTGTGATTTAGCGAACTCCTCCATTTCAGCTTTATATTCACCCTTGATTGCTATATAAGGTTCCTTATGATTAAGTGCTAAAAGTAAATCTTCAGTATTATAAACTTCAAAAATAGCTTTTTCGGATTCCAATTTTAATAATTCGTCAATCACTAATCCTTCACTTTTATTTACTGCTTTAGCAATTGCTTGGATCGTTTTAACTGAATAAGTACGTACATTTTTTTTATTTTCACTTGTGATCATTCGATGATTCATTCCAGTTTCATTACATACATCGGATCGTTTCTTGCCGTTTTTTTGTAAATAAATATCTATAAGTCCCATTTCTTACTCCTCTCATATAATAAAATATAATCATTTTAGTATATGTGTAAAAAATGTAAATAGGTTATTAGTTTTTGTTTTTGAGCATTGCTAGTTATGTAAAGTAACCGGGACCATAAATAATACTTTCCAACTGAAAAATCAGTATGCAGACCATCTGTTTCCTCATCATTTTGTCCTTCACAATATATTTTTTTTGAAGATAAAACGAATTGTCCATCTATTTCCTTATGAGATATCGGTAAAGGAACTTGAGACTCATTTGGTAGGCTCTATATAGAAATAAATTCCTGTTTTGCTGTCGATTTCGGGACTTACTTCACTAGTTTCTGTTCTAATGATCGGATTTTCTTTTTCACTTATACCGGTATAGACAGTAAAAATTTTTCCAGATTGTGTTGTTGTTCCCCAGCTAATTTGAGAAGCATATTTTTTGGCTTTATCATTTCTAACAAGAACATCTTGATCAGAATGATACCAAGCAAACTGTCCATTCTTCACACTGATGCTTGAAACCCCCACTCCTAAACCTTCATCTAATTGTTTTTTATAGATAACAAATGTTTCTTCATTTTCAATTACTTCTCCGATGACATCTTCTTTTTTCATCTCTTCTTCTTTAATACCATAATCAATTGCTTCCTCCTTCGTTTCAAACCATTTTAATTCACTGGCTCCATCATTTGCTAATGCAGAACATCCTGTAAGTGCGAGCATGGCTATTGCAAATGGTAATATTACTTTCATTTGAACATCCCCCTTCAAGAAAAGATGTGATAATTACAAAATATATTCACGAGGAATAAAATTACAATATAAGTTTTACTTTTCACACAAAGGGTTCGATTAAGACTGTAAGGTTCCTTACAAACTTAAAACCATCACTCCTCCTGTGAATATTAACTTGATTATGCGGAAGTACAACCAAATTGAAAACTATCATTTTCTTTTCCTTCTTCCTTCAGCACTACCTAGTATGAATAATTCGTTATGAAATCTCATTTCGCCAAGCTTTGCGATATTTTTCTACGTCATTATAATCAAAACTGCTTCAAATGTATACTATTAGATGGTGTTACGCGTTACTAAAATTCCTTTCAAATATATCTTCTCCTCCTTCCCTTTTGAAATATATTGCAACATGACATAACAAAATTATTAGAAGATCTTGTTCAGATCTTAAATAAATGTTAGATTATATTTACCTATCACAAATCGTAATGATTACGCTTATTAAGAGGAAGGTATTCTACTCTGTCATATTAAACTCGGAGGTACATAAAAATGATTCTTTCCATTCAATCTATTTAAAAAAAATTAGATGAAAGTCAGCTGAAAATTCATCCTATAACTGAAACACAATTTCAACCAGCTTCTGTAGACCTGCGTTTAGGTAACCACTTTTTAGCTATTGATGAAACTTCAGTTCCTTACCTTTCATTAGAAAAAGCTGCTGTGTATAAAGAGTTTTACGAAGATAAAATCCTTATTCCTCCCAATGGATTTATCCTTGGTACAACTCTTGAGTGGATTAAGCTTCCAAATAACTTAACCGCATTCGTTGAAGGAAGAAGTTCAATTGGGAGACTTGGGCTTTTCATTCAAAATGCAGGATGGGTGGATCCCGGATTTGAAGGAAATATCACGTTGGAATTGTACAATGCAAATCAGGTGCCAATTGAGTTAACTTCCGGAAGAAGGATATGTCAACTCGTCTTTGCAGAGCTTGATCAGGACGGCCCTGCTTATTCAGGCAAGTATATTGGGCAGGACAGGGCATATGAAAGTCGAATTTATTCAGATGAAGAATGCAGACCTCAGCCTCTCCCTGCAAAGAAATTTAAAGAGTTTGATTAAATCATCAAGGAATTAAACAAAAAGCGCTAGCTCCTGGTCAGCCTATGCTATAACAAGACAATTTAGAATCGCAGGTTCGCCTTCCTTTGCCTTTGATTCTAAATCGTTTATCACCACCTCCAGGAGACCTAGAATTGCTTTTCGAGAATTTGTTCAAAAGGTCAGCTTTCTGGTGTCAAAAAATCAAGCTTGGTAACATCCCCCTGATATAACATCCCTTTTGTATAAAAAATGACTATGAAAAAATATAAGGTCTTTTTGGTGTATCAATTTCTTCAAAATTATTGATATAAATGACAGGTATGTATTGTTGCTTTTCCTTTCTTAGCTTCAATATCCCCTTCATTCGAATCCAAGAATTATCCTTTAAGTGAAACTCATTGCTATTCTCAAGAATAAATCCACTCGCATGTGCATCAGCTATACAGTGGGTAACCTGAAATCTAGCAATTACTTTTTGTTTTTTGGCCAAGTATTGATCCTCTACAATAAACCCTTCCATCTCTATCTCTTTTCCCTCAAAAACCTCAGGATATTCAGATATTATCCCTATATAATCAGAAAATCCTTTATCATCCAATCGAATAAAAGGCTGCCTCATAAGACTTTTAATAACGCCAAGAGCCAGCTCATCATCACTAGTTAGCTTATGATCTAGATCGGAATATTGAATGCCCCGCTTCAGTGCTTCATCAGCCCCAAAAATTTTATAAGGCATAATGAAGCCTGATAAAAGGGGAATCATAATGATGCCAATTGACAACATTGTTTTAATTGAAAGCCCATCTTCTTCATGATAACACCCCCACGGACCGCAATATATATGATCATACTCATCTTCCGTTGGTCTAAAAATACGGGGAACTTGAAAGAAGAAAAGAATCAAAAAAATAACTGAAGCGATTTGACTAAAATGAAGGTAATTTGGATGTATAAAGTATGAAATATCACCGGTTTTATGCAAAATGAAAATAAAGCTGGCAAATAGCAATAAAATAAGTGCTTTTATTGCTTGTCTTTTTTGTAGGGTCATGAAGCGACTCTCCTTTATATCAATGGGTGGGCTAGTAATAAAACAGCAAGTACGGTAACCGTAATGAGGATCGTTAATGTAATGACGAACCGAAATTTAAAGACAGACATTAACATAATCGTATTTTTTAAATCTAGCATTGGACCATAAATTAAAAAGCCAAGTAAAGAGGTATTGGGTAGAAGGTGGTCAAATGATGCAGCTATAAATGCATCTGCTTCTGAGCATAAAGATAATAGATAGGCAAGACCCATCATAACGAGAGTTGATCCTAATAAACCTTCTCCTAGATCAAGTATCGACTTTGTAGAGATAAAAGTCTGAACTAAAGCTGCTAAAATAGCCCCAATAATCAAAAACTTTCCCATATCAAAAAATTCATCAATAGCATGTTCGATCATAGCCTTTAATCTCGTTGGTAATGGTTGCTTCTCATTTTCCTGAACTTCAGATCTAAAGGAATCCTTCGTTATTTTTAGTTGATTATTTTTAAATAGTATACAGATAGTGGCAGTGATGAAAAGAGCAACGATCAAACCTATAATCATTCGTAGTAAAGCCATTTTTGTATCCTCGCCAAAAGCCATATAGGTAGAAAAAATGACAATAGGATTAATTAATGGTCCTGTTAGCAAAAATCCGACACCAGCAAAGAGAGGCATTCCTTTTCCTACTAGCCTGCGAACAATTGGAACAATTCCACATTCACAGGCAGGAAATAAGGCACCCACTAGACAACTCATGATGATCGCTAGAAACTTGTTGCGAGGGATGAATTTCCTTATTTGTTCTTCTGAGACAAAAACTTGAATGATTCCCGAAATCACAACACCAATTAAGACAAAGGGTAACGCTTCTAGCAAAATACTAATAAATACCACATTGAAGGTTAGTAAAGAATCTGAAAAAAGAGTTATACTAAGCTTCATCCCTTCATGAAAAAAGAAAAGCAACATGCAAAATCCAAGAAAAATAAAACCTATTAATTCGCTTAAATAATGATTGGCACTAGACCTCATGCTTAAGTCACCTACTTATTTTTCACATAAACAATATATCTATCTCTTAAAATATTATGTGATCAATATTTTGTATAAACTTGTACCTAAAATCCAATTAAGAAGAGGAGCCAACTGGCCCCTCTTTTAAGTTAAGCCAAGTCCTTGTATCTTTATTTTTCAGTGTATACAGGCTCTTTAAATGAATTTTCCCAATCTTGTTTAATTCCTTTGGTATCAAGATCGACTCCAATCATGACTAAATAGCATTCGCCATTAAATGTCGAAGGTTCCCAATTGACACGATTCATGACACATTGCATTAAGTATGTACCTTCTCTTACAGGAATGTACCCCTTTGCCCGGAGCAATTCCCTTCTCCATTTCTTCAAGAACTTTTCAATTTGTTTTATTGTTGTATGTGTTCTCAGTGGAAGAGAGATGCTTTTTATTCGAGAAAAGGATGAAACTGTAGCCTTTTCATCTGTTATTTCACCTATTCTTTTCATGTTCAACCTCTTCATACCTGAACTATTACTTGAGAATATGTCGTTAATATCTACTTTACTAAATGTTGTTTGGATAATGGGTGTTGATGAATTCTCTTTCTTTAATAGCCTTTCTACCTTTTTCTTCTTTACATCCGATACTAAATCAGTTTTATTAACAATAAGAAAATCGGCCTCTTTTATTTGTTTTCTTGTTGTTCTTACGAGATCACGGTCGGACTCAAACACATTATTATACGAAAGAATATTTTCTGCATCCACGATAGTTATGACTTTTTCTAATTGAATAAGATTGAGAAGTTCAGGCTCTGTTATAGAGTCAACAACCTCTTCCGGATCCGCTACCCCTGTTAATTCAATAAATAGCACGTCCGGTTTACGAATAAGAAGTGTTTTTAGACATTCAGTTACTTCACTTTTTTTATTACAACACATACACCCATCAAGTAATTTTTCTAGATGATTATTTTTTAACATCCTAGTTATACTTTCTCCATCAGTATCTGTCTTTCCAATTTCATTCATTAAAACCGCAGGATTTATTTTCCTTTCATTACATACATGTAGTAATTGCTTTAAAAGAGTCGTTTTTCCACTACCTAAAAAGCCGCTTAAAATAAAGACTGGTATTTTCCCCATTCCTTTCCCTCCTTATCCATCGCTCTACATATATATCAGACGCAAATCGAAATTATTCCTATTAACCATATTTAATTGATAAAAAAATAGAAGATGATTCACATGAAAGAATCATCTTCTCTTATCAAAAAATAACAAGGTAACATTTTTTCTCACATTCATTATTTGTGTTTAGTTGATCGGTATAATCAATCCACTTGTATCTACTTATTTTCTCTTCGAGTTTTAAGTTTATTTCATCTTCAATCTGATGCATAAGCATGACAGTTTCATCAATTGTCATATGAAAGTGACTGGCTGCTTGATGGTGTGGAGAATGCTCTTTTAGAAGAGTTAAAAATTGCTCCTTTGTTTTTGATTGCTGAGCCAAGCTTTCCTCTACACTTTCAATAAATTGATATAACCTTCTTTTCTTTCTTGGAAGAGAAGCAACAATACTTTTTGCAAAGATCTCCATCATTTTATCATTCATCAACACAAACATCCTTTACTTATAAATGCGAATACTTAGTTCTTCTTCATTTTATATTTTTGTAAGAAACGGTCCACTCGTCCGCCTGTATCAGTGAACTTTTGTACCCCTGTGTAAAATGGATGAGTGTCAGAGCTAATTTCCACCTTTATTAACGGGTATGTATTTCCATCTTCCCATTCAATTGTTTCATTTGATTTTTTTGTAGAACCTGTTAAAAACTTAAACCCACTGTTCGTATCCATAAATACAACTTTTTGGTAGTCAGGATGTATATTTGGTTTCATTATATTCACCTCAACATTAATTCAAATCGTAACGTTTACGATTTGAATTAATTATAATCTTTTACTTATTTATAGTCAACTTTGAGATACCTTTTATCAAGCACTTCAAATGACTTTTCTTCTAGAAACCAGTTGTATTATTTCCTCACTTTTTTAATGCTGGATAAATATTTTTATCATAATTCTTTACAAGGTTAAGTTTCGTGTGTACAATACAAAACGTAATGATTACGATTTAATTTTTCTATCAAAAAAGTGTCATTGCAAAAAAATGTTAGGAGTTGTAACAATGAAAACGAGATCTTATTTATTAACCTTGATGCTTTCCGTAGGCCTACTATTAACAGGCTGTGGCAATCAAGAAAAACAATCAGCAACAAACGCTACGAACAGTAATGCTGGGGATGATCGTGAAATAGAGGTATATACAACCATTTTCCCATTAGAGGATTTCACAAAAAAAATTAGTGGCGATGAGGTTACCGTAACTAGTGTCTACCCTCCCAATGTTGACGCTCATACATATGAACCAACAGTTAAAACAATGAAAAACATAGCTGACTCAGATTTATTCATCTATTCAGGTGCTGGTGTAGAAGGCTTTGCAGAAAAAGCAGAACAGACCTTAAAGAAGGAAGACGTCAAAATATTAAAAGCAGCAGAAGGTATCGAATTATTAAAAACAGATGAAGAACATGTGCATGAAAATGAGCATACACATGAAGATGAACATGCTCATGAAGATGAACACACACAGGAAAACGAACATGCTCACGAAGATGGACATCATCATCATCATGGTGATCACGATCCACATGTTTGGCTTGACCCAATACATTCTATTAAACTAGCAGAAAATATTAAAGATGCACTAATAGAAATAAAACCGGAGTCAAAGGATATATTCGAAGAAAACTATATGAAGCTAAAAGCTGATTTAACTGATCTAGATAAAGCATTTCATGACACTCTTGAAAACTCAAAGACAAAATACATTTTAGTTTCTCATGCTGCTTATGGTTACTGGCAGGAAAGGTATGGTATCCAACAAATTTCAATAGCTGGTCTCTCTCCTTCTCAAGAACCGAGCCAACATCAACTTACTGGAATTATTAAAGAATCGGAAGAACATCATTTGAAATACGTTTTATTTGAACAAAATGTACAATCTAACGTGGCAAAAGTCATTCAAGACGCAATTGGGGCTAAGTCGCTAACCCTTCATAATCTTGAATCAATTACAGAAGAAGACATTAAAAATAATGAAGATTATTTCAGTATCATGGAGAAAAATATAGAAACACTTCAAACTGTGTTAAATGAATAGATTAATAAAATTTTAGAGGAGATATGATATCAATCATACCTTCTCTTTATTTTGCAGGGAAAAGGTACACATAATTCTAAATGTTTAGTTTAGTGTATTGTAACATAACACGAAGCCTCTAATGGAAAATATAAATCTTATTTAGAGTAATTTTTTGCTCATGTTATACCAAACTTCTCCACCATGTTCAGAGCTCGATAATCCGCAATTTTCAAAACCGTGTTTTTCATAAAAGGAAAGCAAGTTCTCTTTACAAGTGAGGGTGATCGTTTCACGTTTCTTCGCTCTTGCGTCTTTTTCAAAGTGTAAAAGTAATGCTTTTGCAACACCTCGGTTTTGATAAGTTGGTGCCACTGCTAATCCTAAGATCGTTTGATGACCACCAATGGCTTGATTTGGCTTTATTGTTTGAAATAAGTCATCTGTTATGAATGCGCTTTGAGTGACTGGCCCATTAATTAATCCCACAACTTCTCCAGCTTCTTCAGCAACAAAAAAGCTATCCTCAATAATATGAATTCGCTCTTTAAATGCTTCTTCAGTCGCAGCCTCACCTTTTGGAAAGCAAAGATGTTCAATAACTAAAAGAGCAGGTAAATCCTTATGTTTTACGTTTCGAATCATAAGCATATCGGTTATTTCCTCCAAATTAATCTTATGGAACTTCATTATACCAATCATAACGTTAATATGTCCTTTATCTATACAAAAAGAGATACCCCCCACTTCCTTTTTTGGGTATCCCTTCATCCTTAACCTTCTATTCAAGTAATCTAGTACAACAATTTTTAATGATTAACAGCCATTCGCCCAAGCGGCCCATTTTCATCAATAATATCCTGTATATCATATACAGAAATTGGAAACATCGGGAAACCAAAAGCATATGGTGTGATGTCATATAGCTGAAAATATAGAACAAGAACTTTATCTGCGATGTAAAAATCCTGATTAGGCTTGATTGCGGTAAAACCGTTGATCACCGGAATATCCCGCTGCTTAATTTGTGTTTGAACGATCGCAGAAAGTCTAGTTACATAATCACTTCCCGGTTTAAACAAGTCTTTAAGTTCACAAAGCTTTCCTTTTATAAGGTCAAATGTTAAAGATTTAATATACGTCATCCCATGGGCAGCTTGAGAATGATACGTGTAATTGGAGAGAGATAAGCTCAAGACCTGACGTTGATTGTTTTTGATTTCATAACTTCCTAGCATTTCTTCAACTGTTGACGGCATATTTCCAACCTGTTGATCGATTAGCTGTTGTGTATGGTAGACAATCGTTTGATTGATAAACCTCTGTAATTGGTGATTTTTCATATTCATGATTTGTGGATAAAAGACCGTTTTGTTCGGGCCATTGCTAATTCTAACGCTTTTCACCTTTACTGGTAACGAATTGGGCATCGTGATCCCATCCTCTGTTTTTTACTCATTGTATTCCTTAAAAAAGCAAAAATGAGTAAAAAAACACAACGATCCTTTCTTTCATAACAGGTTCATCGTTTTTATCAAATTCGTAAAATAGTAAACACTTTATCTCCCCTTACTTACCCACTCAATCGTCTTTGCAAGAAGCTTTAGAAAATCATCATCAAGCAATCCCTCTTCATTATGAGCAGGCGTGACACAGCAAACTCGTCCCTTCCCATAATCGTGAAACCATCCTGCAATCGAATGCCCATCTACAGATTCCGATGTTAAAAAGACGTTTGTTTCCTCTTCCTGTACGTTAACAAAATAATGCTCATCTAAAAGCTCAAATGAAACTGGTCCAAAAGCTTCGTTTCCTTCAACACTACGATATTGTACTTTTGCATGTTCATCAGGATGGTATTCAAAATGTCCTTTTAACATATTCGTATAGCTGCTATGTATATCATAGGAAGCAAGACCTGAGTGCCATGCTAAAAAGCCTCCGCCTTGTTCGACATATTTCACAATCGCTTTCCCGATCTCCTCAGTCATCCAGGTGTCCACCTTTTCGGCAGTTGGATTAAGACGATCTTCTTTAAATAAGATGACGGCATCAGGTTTGTTCTCCAATTCTTCTTCTAACTGACTCGTGTGAATTTCTGCATAATCAATGTTTTCAGTTTCAGATAGTAAAGTTAATGCCTTGTTTAAGGATGCTTTACTCCTTTCTCTCGGATGATAGTAATCACCTAAAAGGGCAACGATTCTTTTCATTTCAACCACTCCTGTCCTTCATTTTTTGACCCCCAAACAAGGTTTGAGGGCCATTTTTTTATTGAGGCATTGGTTCTCCTTTAAAATTTATAAAGGTTGCATGACCGGATATGTTCTGTTTTTTCTCAATAATATTCAATATACCCCTAGCAGATTCCTCGGGTGTTCCAGGTGCTTTCTCTCCACCCATGTCTGTTTTGATCCAGCCGGGGTGGACAGCAAAAACAGACACCTTAGCATTAGCCAGATACTTTTTAAGCTGTTCAGAAAACATATTTAACGCGGATTTCGAAAGAGCGTAAGGATAATCTCCTCCATATGCATTTTGAAAGCTTCCTGCTTCAGATGAAATATTGATGATTGACGAATCAGGTCCTTTAGAAAGTAGTGGCAAGAAGTGTTTAACAACTCTCATTGGACCAAAAAGGTTAATATTGAAGGTTTGCTCCACCTTATCAATATCTATTTCTTCAATCGTTTTTGAACGCTCATCTAATATGCCTGCATTGTTTATGATCACATCAAGAGTGATGTTTTCTGCTGTTAGCTTTTCTGCAGCAGTTTGGCAGGTTGCTTCATCCGCGACATCTAGTTGAAGAAGAAAAACCTGATTAGGAAAAAGAGAACTTAGATGATTCAACTGGTCTGTTTGATTAACCGGGTTTCTCACCCCTGCAAAAACACTGTGTCCCCTTTTGACAGCCTCAGTTGTCAGTGCAAGACCAAGTCCTCGGTTTGCTCCTGTAATGAATAATTTCATAGTTACCTCCTTTATATATTCTTTACTGTTTTACGTCCTAATTCTTGGAGACCTAACATGACACCTAGTTGCGGAACCGAATCAAAGAAACAATAACGTCCAGATCCGTATTCTCCTTTATGTACGATAGGAATCCCTTTTTCCTCAACAAAGTGAATATGCTCTTCAAAGCCATTGATCGTAAAGGTAATAAATTGCACCCCTTGGCCGTGCTTTTGCTTAAATTCTGTATAAGGGCTATCTTCATTAAGCGGCTCCAGCAATTCAACTGTGACAGGTCCCATTTGCAGATTCGCTAATTTAACTCGCGCCGGTACATGCTCCCCGCGAAACACAGTATAAGTTTCACCTGTCGGGTCAGGAGAATACTCCTCAGGTGGCAACATGATCTCGGGCATCTCAACTCCAAATAGCTCCGAAAAGTTTTTAGCAGCAGCATGGATATCGTCCACGACTAAACCAATTTTCACTAGGTTAGAATTCTCAATTTGATTCAAATCTGCTTCCCCCTATTTATCGTTTTCAAGAAGCTCTAACATAATTTTCAAATCCTTGAACGTGTCCATATAAGCGTAGCGTCCACCTGTATATTCCCCTTTTTGGACTAGCGGCATATTTTTCGATTCCATTAAGGCAACTTTTTCTTTCATCCCATTAATAATAAAGGCAATATGGTGTGGTCCTTCGCCATGTTCATTAAGATGGTTTCTCCAGGTACTAGGATGCTGATCAGGTTCAATAAGTTCCAACTGAAGAGTTCCCATATCGAAAAATGCTAATTTTGATCGAGCTTCAGATGATTCACCTTCGAATTCTGTTTGAGCTTTATCCACTGTATCAGTCCAGCTCCACTGTGGCTTTTCCACTCCAAAGAAATCCGCATATGCCTGTGATACTCTTTCGATATCATGAACCAAAATTCCAATTTGAGCAATCACATTTGTTCCTAACACACCATTTTGAGCTTGAGTTTTATTTGACATTATTTTTCCTCTCCTTTATAAAGGTCATTTATATTTACAATGGATGATCCATTGTCATTCACATGTAGTCGTAAATTTAATCCTCAAATCCCCATCTTTTCGAAAGCTTAAAAAAGGTCAATGTCATGATTAAAGCAATAATTAGTAGGATCCATGCTTGTGCAGAGGCATAGCCCATATTAAAGTACTGAAAAGCATTTCGATAAAGATAGAGCGAGTAGAACAGTGTCGAGTTGTCTGGTCCTCCGTCGGTGATAATAAAGGCTTCTGCGAAGGATTGAAAAACTGCGATCATGCCAGTTATGGAATTAAAAAGAATGGCTGGTCTTAATCCTGGTAATGTAATATGAAAGACTTTTTGCATTACATTAGCACCATCAATAGAAGCAGCCTCATACAAAGATTTAGGGATATCACCTAGGGCGGCTAAATAAATCAAAATCATATTCCCGGACATCCAAATCGACATCATGATAAAACCTGGCTTCGCCCATTTCGGACTTGAAAACCACCCAGGTCCATCGATCCCAAAAATACCAAGAATCGAGTTCACTACACCAGAATCAGGCTGCAATACCCAAATCCATAAAATCGCAAGAACAACAAAAGGAACAAGTGTTGGAATGAAGAAAACAACTCTAAAAAAGGAAATTCCTTTAATATTCTTCGTGTTTAATAGAATCGCAATAAAGATGGTCACCACTGTCGTTATCGTTAATCCGACAAAGATCATATACATGGTGTTTCCTAACACTGTTAAAAACAATTCATCTTCAAATAAAAGTTGCTTATAATTATCCAATCCGACAAAAATAGGATCAGAAATTAAGTTATACTCCGTCATCGAATAATAGAGAGAACTAAACATGGGATAAGCTGTAAAACAGAGAAAACCGAATATCCAAGGAGAAATGAAAAGCAGACCATTTCTCAAATTTCTTTTTTGTGTGTTCATAAAGTTAACACCCCTTTTTTAAAAGAGTCTTTGCTAGCGATTAAGAACTTTTTTCTCCTATATGAAACCTGGTTTGGCTTATAGATTACTTTTTGGCTTCACAACCCTGATGATGGACATTTTACCAAGCACCCGACTTCTTTTTGTCCTTCATAACCCTAATAATGGACATTTCCCTTGGCCAAGAACCGCATTTCTCTTTGCTGACCCTGTTCTATCCTTTCGTTCCCGTAAACGTAATCCCTTCGATGAAATATCTTTGGAGGAAGAAAAAGATAATAATGATTGGTAATGTCATTGCAACACCAATAGCCATAAGTAAGCCCCATCTTGGATCGTTTTGCGACATAATTTGTTGAACTCCTAAAGAAAGTGTGTAACGGCTATTATCACTTAAGAAAATAAGTGGCCCTAAAAAGTCTCGCCATGCTTCAATAAACTGAAAGATGACAACTGTTGCTAGGATTGGTTTGGATAAAGGTAAAATAACCTTCCAATATACAGTGAATTCATTAGCTCCATCCATTTTCGCTGCTTCAGATAATTCTTTCGGTATTCCTTTAAAAAACTGTCTTAATAAAAAGATAAAAAAAGCGTTTCCAAAAAAGTGCGGAACAATCAAAGGATAGAAACTTCCAATCCATCCAATTTCTTTAAATAAGAGGAATAAAGGTATCATAATAACCTGAAAAGGAAGCATTAATGTTGCCAAAACAATAATAAATATGCCATCTCGATATTTCCATTCAATTCTAGAAAATCCATAAGCAATCAACGAATTTGATAGAACGGCCCCAATACATGTAAACACCACAACGATGAGGGTATTTTTTAAATAGAGCCAAAATGGAAAAGCCGAGAACGCTTCCTTATAATTCGACCAATTTAAGACCTCTGGGATCCAAACAGGCGGATCGGCAAAAAGCTCTGAGCTATCCTTTAAAGAGCCTGAGATCAGCCAAAGAAATGGCACAACAAACGCTAAAGAAAATAAAATTAAAATTAAGTAGACAAGAAACTTATTCATATATTTGTTCGCTCTTGTTAGTGGTCTCACCTGCTTTTGATTTGGAAGAATAGTGCGTTGGTGTTTTGATTCCTCAGCTGGGAGTGTCATCTTCATATAAGTCTCCCTCCTTACCTTTTTTAAAGGGCCGGATTCTGCCGAAGCAAAATCCGGTACTGCTCTTTATTTTTTATCCAGCTTTTCTTGTAATTTATCTTGAGATTTCTGAAGGAGTTCTGCCGGGTCTGCATGATTATAGATAACATCGTCGCGAATGCTTGTAATTTCATCGCCCATTTCGCTGGCTACAGAGGTTAATGCAGGGTGACCGGAATCTGGAGAATCTGCAACATTTAACACGGTTTCATAAACATGGTCATTATCCCATGTGATGGCATCTGATTTTTCTTTCCAAATTGAAATCGAGCGCCAGATGTTGATATTATCCGCTAACACTTTATCTTGGTTGCCATATAAAGCAAAATTGATGGCTTCTTGCGGGTTTTTCGCTCCTTTAGGAATGAAAAATACGTTTGTTCCAAATACAGTTGAATCTTTTCTTCCACCTGGAGGGCTAGGAATCGGTGCAACTTTATACTTTGTATCTGGAGAGTAAATTTTAAGAGCATTTGCAAACCAGTTACCACTCACTGTCATCGCTACTTTTCCAGTCATAAATGGGTGATCTGGAGAAAAAGCCCCCCCAAATCCAGACGTGAAAGACTTGATTTTTTCCGGGTTGTATTTCACTGCATAACTATCCATCCACTTAAATGCATCAATCATAGGCTGCTCATTTAATGCTATCTTTTGTGTTTCAGTATCATACATGTTTGCCCCAAATGCCCATGGCCATGTATATGGATCCTCCCCTGCATCGATCCAAGGAATAAAGCCTAACGTCTCAAAGCTTCCATCATCTTTTACCTTTGTTAACTTTTCTGATGCCTTATCAAGCTCTTCAATTGTTTTTGGCGGATTTTCAGGATCTAATCCCGCGGCTTCAAACATGTCAACATTATAGTAAAGCAGATTAACGTTAGAATCTTGTGGAAGAATGTATGTTTTACCATCAGGCAGTTTCATTAAATCGCGAAACCCATCAAGAACTGTAATCTCATCAAAGCCTGCTTTTTCTAAATATTCATCCAGAGGTTCTAATGCACCTTGGGATGCTAGACTGTATGCAAGTTGATAGTCATTTCCATCCCCTAATACTAAGTCAGGCGGATTCCCGCCGGAAATGGCCGATAATAGCTTTCCATTCGTAATCCCGTCAGGAACGTATACAGCATTTACCTTTGATCCTGTTTCTTCTTCATAATCTGCAATTCTTTCTTTATCCCATTTTTCAGAATCCCCTCCCCATGGATACCAGTATGTAAATTCTTTGGAGTTTTCATTAGATGTTGATGAAGACGAGGAACCGGAACTTGAACAACCTGAAAGGACCAACATAATAACAAGAAATGAAATCAAAAACATTGAAACGGTTTTCTTCACGATTAAACCCCCTTGTTTTAATGAAAAATTCCCCCAGAAACGAAAACAGGAACGGATGATTTTAATGAAATGTTTTTAAATCAGACACCCCCTTTAAAGTCTTGACCGCATCTTATAAACGCGCGTTCACAATTCGCCATAAAAAATGATGACAATTCTATCCCCAAACAGTTAAGTAAACGCATACATTTTATTTTCGGAAAAATTCTAGGTGAAAATGGAGGGAACGAAGGAGATTATAGAGAACGACATGATTCCCTGACAATCAATTCAGAACTCATTGTTACTTTAATCCCCTTTTTATTCGTGTGTTCAATCGTTTTAATCACATCATTTGTTAAGCCTTGCATCATCGAGGTAAAATCTGCTTTAAACGTTGTTAGAGGTGGATGATATAACTTACTTAATACATGATCATCAATCCCAATTATTGATAGATCTGATGGAACATGAATGTGCTTTTCATTAAGAGCCCGAATCGCTCCAAATGCGATACTATCGTTAGCTGCAAAAAACGCTGTAGGTAATTCAGTCTTTCTTTGTAAAAAGTTTTTCATCGTGTGATAGCCATTGGTGCTGCTAAAATCTGACTGCAGGATCCATTCATTTCTAATTGGTAGACCATGATGTTTCATAGCTTTAAGAAAGCCTTCATACCTGGCCGATCCGGCATGTCTTCGTAGATCACCGTTGAGAATCCCGATGTTTCGATGATTAAGACTAACTAAATAATCAATCGCTTTTTCGGCCCCTTCTTCATTATCAAAGCTATACACAATCCGATTAGGTTCATCACGTCCAGGCAAATCCTGATCGACAATACCGATGATAAATCCTTCAGCAATAAGCTCTTCGATAAAAGGTTCGTGATTATCAGCTCCCATAAATATACCTGCATCAATGCGATTTTGATAAAAAACTGTTTTCACGCGTTCTATGTTTTTGGGAGATTTACAATCTCTGATAATATTTGTTAGGACATAGTAGTCATGAGATGACGCTTCCTCTATCACACTAGCAATAAGCATATTGCTGGTTGGATCACTTGATACACTACCTTTATCAATGATAAACAACCCAATATTTCTCATGTTTTTGCCAGCAAGAACCTGTGCGGACATATCGGGGAAGTAATTGTATTCCTTGATGACTTTCATCACCTTTTCCCTGGTTTCTGGTGGAACGCTTGGATAATTGTTGATCACCCTGCTTACCGTACTTCTTGATACCCCTGCAAGCTGGGCTATTTGTGTGCTATTCATTTTATTTCTCTTCAAAGTATCTTCCCTCTTCCGTGAACGCGTGTTTATTAATTGGTTTCATTCTATATTCATAATAGGTGAATGTCAATAAGTAATTTTAATTTTTTGAATATTTCATCATCCAACTCTCCTAATCTATTTGTAAATAACGATTCTATATCATTTCTTGAAAAATCATCTCAAATTGATATTTGTTTGATCTCAAATTGAGATATATAATAAAATTAAGAAATCAAGGAAAACTTTAACAACATCCATTGCTTTTGAATTTTAAGGAGGATTGAACATGAGCCAATTAGCGAGAGAATCTAAAGTGAAGGCATTATTAGCCAAACAAAAATTCAATGAAAAAGAAATCGCAGAAATGTCTGATTCACAGATTGAATATTATCACTGGCTCTATTTTGTAGATTCTGTTTACGACTATATGTAAAAATTCATACAATATAACATAGCAAAAGCTTTTGTATCAAGTACAAAAGCTTTTTTGTATGACAATGTAGAAAAACCAATAGATATAAAGCATTTCCGGCTAATAACAATAAATAACTAAAGTCTAATTAATTATTTATACATTAATTTCCTCTTAGATTAATGATATCTCCTAATTACCTTAATAAGAAATAATAAAGGTATATAAATATATATAAAATAAAATCCCATTTGGGAAACAATACTGTTTAATATCTCCGCCTTAAAGTAATTATCAATAATTAAGGTAAAGACTAATATTAAAACCAACGAATTAATTAACGATATTCTCGGCTTAACATTAAACAACCTTTTATAGATTCTGCTAATGCTCCATATATGTAAGCTAATTGTGGGAATAATGATTGCTAACCAACTAAAAATAAAAATAAATTCAAATCTTTCAACAAAAGGTAGTTCCATAATTTTGGTCATCTCTAGTGTTGGCCATTTACTATTTACTAATTGGCCAACACTGAAATATGTTAAACTGACTAATGCAACAATAGTAAATATAATTGTAGTAAACATGATCGCAATGTTCGCCCATATTTTTGAATGATGTGCATTTTTCACTAAAGGGAAATAAATGAGTAAAGTTTCAAATCCAAAAAAAATAGAACTACTTTCTTTAAATGCTTTGATTAAGTCAATGAAAGATAGATTAAAAATAGGCAATATATTATTGATATTTGAGAATTTTAGTGGAAAATAAAGACTTAAAAAAAATAAAATAGAAGGAATAAAGGCAAATAGAAAACAAATTCCCGTAACTACCCTAAATCCACCAGAAACAATATAATAGATAATAAGTAACATCAGGATACTTATTTCCCATAAACTCACAGATGGAAAAGCCCAAACTTGAACAATTTCAAGATATGTACGAAAAACCGTTATTGTAGCAGTCAAGAAATATATCGAAATGAATATTGAGGCAACACTCCCAAAGAATTTACCGAAAAATTCATTGTGGATAGTCATAATATCTTTATTATCTCCCTTTAATATCTCATAAATTAACCATAAAACAATTTGGAGACTTATACCTATTAATAAAACAACAATCCAGCCATCATGTTTGGCATTTTTTGCGATAATATTTTGAAAACCTAACAATCCTATCCCATTTTGAGACGAAATTATGATAAAAAAAACAAAAAAATTGGATACAAGATAATTTTCCTTCTGTATATTTCCCATTATTCTGCTGCTCCTGTATTAACGATATTTACATTCGCTTCAATATTAAATTTTATATTCGGATAAATTTCACGATAAAATTCATTTTTTTCCCAGTTTCTTTGGCTAACTCTATATAACTCTCCGATACCAACTGGATCAACATTTTCATTTTTTAGTTTTTCTAAAAGGTTCAATAGATCTTTTTCTAAGCTGGTTTCGATTTCTTTTGTTATTCTATTAGTGATATCTGAAACAGATAGCTTAGTTGTTTTTTCCTTCAGATAAACCTTTAAATTAAACTTATAATTCACTCCAGGACTATTGTTGACGGAAGATTTTATCTTGTTTGATATGATCTTAGCCAATAAGTCAATATTATCACTTGTTGTAACTTCATATGTGCTGTTATAAACCGATTTGTCAACGAACATTTTTAACAAAAAAGTCTCTCTATTATCAAGCGAAACACTCAGTTTATCGTTTTTGAAAATTCCTACACCATCTCCGACAATTAGCCCCTCATTTGTAATTTCCATTTTAGGAATATACATATCCTGGCTTTCCCTATAATACTGATTGGAAATTGTATGTAAGTTTGTTAAAGGAACATTTCCATTTTCCATACTCTGATCCAAAACTGAGGAAAGAAAATATGGCGGATAGTTCATAGTTTCTTCAAGAAGTTCACTTGCTGTTTTCTTTGATATAATGAGAGTAGAATTAGTTCCGATATTTGGATCACTATTCAGATTAACTAATAGATCTGAAATACCATTTTTAGCAAAGGCATCACCTATGACAACTGATCCCAATTGAGACATGTCAATTTCATCAGCTGTTTGTTTTGTAAAAGAAGTGAACACGCCTGTTGTTGTTTTGGATTCCGCAGTAAACAATTTTCTTGGATGGGATTCTTGTATAGATTCAACATAAACTGGATAAGAGGCTGTCCCTATTATTTCGTTATTTTCTATGTCATACCCTATACTTTGTATGATTTTAACATCATCTATAATTGTTGTTCTTGAACATCCAATTAATAATAAGCAAAATATTGGAATACATATAAAAATCTTATTCATTATTAAAGTCGTCCCCTATATCTTTTTTTCTTCCATTTACATTAAATCTGGATTGAACAAGTGGTCTAAAAATTGACCGTCTTTTTTTAATATAAGGTAATGAAAATCGAACAAACCCATCGGTAAATTCAGAATATCGAAATGGATATAATGGTGCTAAATAAGGCATCCCAAATGATTTTAACCGAAGAGTATGTGTACATAAAATAATTATCCCAGCTACTAAACCTAATCCTCCCCATATCGATGCTAAGATAATCAAAGGAAACCTTAAAAAACGAATTGTATTTGACATTTTAAATGTGGGAGTTGTAAATGAAGCTAATGCAGAAAGTGCGACAATGATTAATAAAATATTACTAGTTAATGCAGCTTCGACAGCCGCTTGCCCAATCACGATTCCCCCTACAATTCCTAGTGTTTGTCCTACTTTAGTGGGAAGCCTCGCACCAGCTTCACGTAATAGCTCAATAATGACTTCTAAAAATAGGGCTTCGATTAATGGTGGAAACGGAACATTTACTCTAGAGTCAATAATCGGTCCAAGCATATCTTTGGGTATTATCGCAATATGATATGTTAAGACTGCAACATAAATCGGTGTAGCTGAAATGGAAAAAAATACTCCTAAAAATCTTATTAATCTAAAAAAAGTTCCTAGTACCCAAGGTAATAAATAATCTTCCGGAGAAACAAAAAAATCAAATATAGATGTTGGCGCATTAATGACATACGGAGATCCATCACATAAAATGGCTAATTGCCCATTTATAAGACAATAAGCTGCACGATCTACTCTTTCTGTCGTCAATAATAAAGGAAATGGTGTAGTTGAATTATCAGTGATTAGTTGGTCTAATAGAGAGCTATCACATATTAAGTCATAATCAAGGTCCTTTATTCTTTGTCGTGCTGTATTAATATGCTCAGGGTTTATAATCCCTTCAAGGTAGGCGATGACAACCCTAGTATTTGACGTTGTACCAACAAATGTTTCTTCAAATTTAAGATTCGGTATATTTAAACTTTTTCTTAATAACCTTAGATTTGTATCTATATCCTCTACGAAACCAACCTTTGGTCCTATCACACTATATTCATTTTCAGCATCATTTTGTTCACGATAACCAGTTGAAATGGTTAACGAATTAATAATAATTCCCATATTCATAGCTTTATTTATGTAAATGAATGCACTTCCTTGTATGATTTTCTCTGATATTTCTTGTATATCAGAACTAATTTTTGTATCTTTTATCGGGATAATTTTTAGTATATCTTTTAAATTTGAGATATCTTCATGGTTTCTAAGAATAGGGTTTGATACATGTTCTTGAATTATTTTTTCATCGACTAAAGAATTGAAATAGGCTATATTAAGAGACAACCTCTCACTGATATTTAGGCAACTGAAGTCGCTGGATTGTGAATAATAAGAAAATAATTCATCGATGTTTTTAAATTCATGCTTAGAATTATCCTTAGAGGAAACCATAAATTAACTCCCTTTCTATCATGAAAAGATTGGTCTATTATAATGTCTCCACATAGGTGTCAGATATACATATCCTATTTATACAGTATTCTTGTATCAAGTAGCTTTTAAAGAAACAAAACAAGGAGACTACAAAAGTCTCCCCCTTTGATTATTTGAGTTTTTTAGAATTAATTGTTTGTAAAAAGTATATAAAAAATTAAATTTGTGCTACCCCACCATCGACTAGAATTTCAGTTCCATTCATATAACTACTATCGTCTGATGCAAGGAACACTGCTACTTTGGCGATCTCATGAGCTGACCCTACTTTGCCCCTAGGGTTATTAGAAGCAACAGAAGCTTTGAATTGCTGTTCTTGCTCTTTATTTCCCCTTCCCCCCAGATATAAAAATCCTGGTGTTTCTGTTGCTCCTGGGCTTAATACATTTACTCGGATATTTCTATCTTTCAAATCGTGAATCCAGCTCCTAGCAAAACTTCGTAACGCTGCCTTTGATGCACTATAAACACTAAATGCAGGTACACCTTTTGATGCCATGATGGAACCCATTAAAATGATAGACGACCCGTCTTTAAGTAATGGTAAAGCCTTTTGAACCGTGAAAAGTGCACCTTTGACATTTATAGCAAATGTCTGATCATACTCCTTTTCGGTGATTTCCCCTAATGCTGCCCAGTCACCCACCCCTGCATTCACTAAAAGAATATCAATATGATGTTCTTGCTTTCCTACTATTTTATATAGTTGTTCCAGATCGTTCATGTTGGAAACATCGCCCTGAATTCCCATAGCGCCTTCCCCTAACTTTTTTACAGCATGATCAATTTCAGTCTGTCGACGACCAGTAATAAAAACCCTTGCTCCTTCTTTAACAAATAGTTCTGCTGTTGCTAGCCCAATTCCACTACTACCTCCTGTTATAACTGCAACTTTCCCTTGAAGTTTACTCATACATTCCTACTTCCTTATCAGATTGAATTTTAACTAAATTGATTTCACGTAAAAGAATCTGACATTTATCCATTTCTTTCTCCATCTTAAATGGGTTTCATAACTATTCACTCTCGTAATAAACGAAGTACCCTTTTAAAAACTTTTTAATTAATTTAGAGCTTTCAACTAAGTCCTCTTCTAATGGAAAATGTCCAGTATCCAGCAAATACAAAGGCATATGCACCCTCTTGACCAAAAAATATATCATTCTTTCTCTAAACGATTAAGGCTGGGGGCTGATTGGTTCTGAATTATTCATGCCACGTTGGAAAAAGTCTAAGATTGCTTTGATAAGCATAAAACAACGCAAGTTGAATCTCATCATTCCCAAGACGGTTCAAAAAGTATTGGTCCATATTCCAAGTATCTGGTCTGATCTTTCCCGGTTCACGTCCCATGTAGATATTGATGTTTTGCAAAGCCATCACTTAACAATATTCTGAGGTTATTCTTATTCTCTAAAGTTGGACATTCCCAATATTATCGAACTGGATCCCATGTCAATAATAAGCCTTCCTCGAAGGCATTTCCGTTTTGTGAGATTATCGCATCAATGCATTCAGGCATTTTTGTTGCCAATCTAAAGCCGATTTGTGCTCCATAATCATGAACATATAAACTGAACCTTTCTACCTTTAGGTTCCCTATGAACTCCACCATTAGATCTGCTATTTGTTCAAATGTATAATTAAATTCATTGATTCCAGGTTGATCACTATTTCCTAAACCGGGGTAGTCTGGTGCAATAATATGATAAATTTCTTTCAGTTCATTTATAAAATTTCGAAACGTATGTGAAGAAGATGGAAAGCCATGTAATAGCAGTATAGTTGGATTCGTTCTTTTCCCAGCTTCTCTATAAAATATATTTACTACTTTTATACGAATTGATTTATAATATACTGGCATTAGGTTTTCCGTTTTGCTTAATTAATCTGAATAATCCATGTAAAATCTCTATTTTACATCATCATGATCCGTGCCTCTAATAACATCTTGCCATGCCATAATATCCTTTTCAAAGCTCTCTGTTTTTTCTCTGAATTTCTGAAGTGCATCATTACCAAGTGGCAAATGGACAGGTGGTTGCTTTGAATCTCCTAATAAAACAATTGCTTTAGCTAATTTAACAGGATCACCAGGTTGTTTTTTATTTATTGATTTGGCCAACCTTCTCATTTCACCAACTGTTTGATCATAATCTGAAATAATCGTACCTGATTCAATGAGGGAAGATTGATCAAGAAAATCCGTTCTAAAAAATCCTGGTGCAACAACTGTAGCTTTGATTCCAAGTGGCGCTAATTCAAGTGCAAGTGATTCTGTTAATCCTTCTACTGCGAACTTGGTTGATCCATAAACTCCCCAGCCAATATAGCCGCTCAATCCTCCAACAGATGAAATATTAATAATATGACCTGAGCGTACTTTACGCATATACGGTAAGACCGCTCTGGTCACATTCAACAAACCAAATACGTTTGTCTCATAATTTTTCATAACCTCTTCAGCAGATGCTTCTTCAACTGCACTCAAAAGGCCATATCCGGCATTGTTAACTAAAATATCAATTCTGCCAACCTTTTTCATTGTATCTTTTACGACTTCAACAGCTTGTAGTTCATTCGTAATATCTAAAACGACAACACTAAGATTATCCGGGTTGCCTAACTTTTTGAATAAAGACTCTGCAGAGCTTCGAACTGTCGCAACTACGATATCACCAGACTTAAGTACTGCTTTTACAATCTCTAATCCGATACCTCGTGACGCTCCAGTAATAAACCAAACCTTTTGTTTTTTTGACATTTATGAAACACCTTCCTTAAAAAATGTTAATTTTTATCTTAAACATTATTTGACCATTATCTAATAACAAATCAAATAGTTTTCATGTTCAATAGAAGCAAATAGAAAAATAAACCCCCATTTCTCTCTTATGAATCCTCTCCTAAATGAAACAATTTTCAGCAAAGAACTTTTATTTTGCTGTTAAGACTACTATACTTAACAAATTGGATGACTACTTCTCTATTAAGACCAAACCATTTATTTATTTGGCTCAAATTAAAAATGTTATTGTGAACTGAATTTATTCGGAGTTACTTCTGATGTTGTTCATGATTTATATATGGGAATTTTGATAAGTGAGGGATTGAAATGAAATAGAATAAATTAAACAAAATAAGGTTTTATAACTTCTTATGAAACCTTATTTGTAGAGGAGATAAGAAGATGGAATTAACCCACAAAACGAAGTTGGTACCCAGAAAAGTGAATTTCCATTCTATTTCAGATTCATTGACTGTTTCACAACAGATGGTGACAACCCAAACCTTTCTTTAAAAACTTTCGAGAAGTGTGCAACATTTTCAAACCCTGTAGCAAAGCAAACTTCTGTTACAGAATAAGTTGTATTTGAAAGGAGTTCTTTTGCCTTATCTAATCGACGATTTCGTAACCACTTTAATGGAGATGTATTGTATATTTCTTTAAATTCTCGTTTGAATGTTGATAAGCTTCTTCCTGAAAGGTATGCTAAATCATTTACATTTACAGGATTGTATACATTTTCTTCTACAACATCCGTAATACTTCGTCTTTCTTTATGTTTGAGTTGTAGAAATTGTAATAGAAGCGTTTTATCTGTATCCACTAAATCGAACATCAATTCCAATAATTTTAATTTAACCAATCCATTGCTAATACTATTTGAATCATTAAATAATGGTTTTAATGATTCAATATACCCCTTTAGTCGTGCATTTACAGGCTTTACTGTAATTGGCACAACTACGGAAGGATATGAATGGTTGAAATCATTCATTTTTATAAATTCTTTTAGCAAGTCATCCTTTAAAAAGAACATCATATAATCAAGTAAATAGTCTGATTTTTCCTTCCCTGATTTTTCATATTGAACAACAATAGATTTATGTAGGAGAACCATTTCATTCTCATTAACTCTGTATGTTTTATCTCCAAAGAATATCGTATATTGTCCTTTAAGAACAAACAAAAGCATATGATCCTCTAAAAACATGGTTCCTTGCGTTCGCTGTGTATGTAAACAAGATTCTACTACAGAAAAACCATTCATTTTTAAAACCACTTGTTCATATGGAGCTTCTGAAAATCCTTCAGGCACTTTTAACATTTTACTGGTATTGTAAAACATTAGTTTCCTCCTATAAAAAAGAACATGAATTCAACTACTATCATGACCGCATTCATTGAAATCATGTTCTATTAATTACTATTTTGATAACTCATAAAAATAATGAAATAAGTCATTATCGTCTGTTATTCTATATCTTTCCACTAATTCATAACACATTTCTTTTGTTAGGTTAGTCTGGATATTAAAGTTTGTCCATATTCTGCTAATCCTTTTTCAATTTTATCTGATTTTTTAGGTATTGGTTTTTTGTACTCAAAGTCTTATCTTTTGCTGAATCGCCTTCTTAAGTTTGAGTCGTGTTTTCTTCTATATATATTTCAACTATTTCCTCACTGCCTTTGGGTTTGTGTGAATCTTCAATTAAATCCGTTTAAGTAGGTTTAATAGCAGAATAACCTTTCCACAACCGACTAACTATAACATGATGAAATAATACTAACTAGTAATTTCACTTAAAAAATCCTCTCCGCAATAAGATTAAACTAATAGGAGTTCTTCCTCTCTCTTGGATGAAGGTTGAAAATAGTATTTCCCTTCTATAAATATCTGATGCCAAATCATAAAAATTAACACTATCCAAATTTTCCGACTATTATCCTTATTACCTTTTTGATGCTCTGATAATAAAAATAACAAATAATTTTTTTGAACAGATGATCAGTTTGGCTGTCAATAATGAGTTGATAAGTCCAATCAAACAGTTCATTTCGTAACCAATGGCGAATTGTAACAGGGAAACCAAGTTTTTTTCGCTCGAGAACAGAAGTTGGAATGATGCCTTCCATTGCTTTTCTTAACATATACTTTGTTTGTTGATTTTTCACTGTGAATGAATGATCAAGTTGGGAAGCAACTTTAAACACTTCCTTATCTAAAAACGGTACTCGTAGAATGAGCCATTGTCATATGATCGGCTTTCACAAAAATATCGCCACGCAGCCAAGTATGTATATCAATATATTGCATTTTTTGGACATCTTATAAGTGATGAATACGTTGATAGTAGACTTTCGTTACATTTTGGTATGCCCAATCACGATTATAATTTTCTTACGAATTCCTTTTTCTCATATTCCGAAAGCTTCTACCTTTTGTTCCCTCTGGAAGGAGACTAGCTAGACTATTCCAGCTTTGCTTTAGACTATCTGGTACATATCGAAAATATTTTAATGAATGTGGCTCACGATATATTGTAACCTCCAAATAATTCATCAGCTCCTTCTCCAGAGAGAACCACTTTTACATTCTTTCTAGCCTAACGGGCAATAAAATATAAGGGAACTAAAGCTGGATCTGCAACAGGTTCGTCTAAATGCCATACTATTTTAGGAAGCTCTTTAATAAATTCCTGAGGCTTTACAATATAGCTTATATTATCAACACCCAAGTTCAAATGCTGTTCGCTGAGCCAATTCAATTTCACTAAATCCCTCACGTTCAAAGCCCACAGTGTATGTCTGTATACGAGGATGTACCAGCTTTGCTAGGGCTACGATACTCGTTGAATCAATCCCTCCTGATAAAAATGCGCCAACAGGAACATCACTTCTCATGTGAAGATTAACAGAATCTATTATTAGAACGTTTCGGATTTTGCAACTTCTTGATCAAACGACGTAATAGTAGAGCAAAAAGTTGGTCTAAAATACGTTTGAATCTTCATTTGTGTGTTAACCTTTTTTGTAAAGAAACAATCGTTCCCTCTTCATACTTCCTTTTCACTTGGATATTTCCATAGTGTTTTGCAATGAAATTACAAACAATGGCTAGTCTAAGACTTAATAGCATTATCCAAAAGGTTCATTAGCTCATAATAGAGCTTAACCTTGAAGGGGTTACAAAATAGTTACAATATGAGCAAACATTTTATTGTATATATTTTTACCTAAAATATTTTATAAACCATTACTGCCGATTGATACATGGCGATTCTACTAAATGAAGTAAAAAAAAGAACAAATATATTTTTAGATAGTGAAACCCGAAAGATCATTCTTTCGGGTTCATTGTCATTGTTTCTTCAATTTTGAATTTGCTTTTAAACCATTATTTTTTCATTTAAAGTGACTTAAGATTGTATTAATTAGAATGTTTGTGCAACTTTAACTGTTTTCTCAAGTCCTTCATTAATGATGTCTTGTGCTTTGTCTGGATATTGATTGTGTCCTTCAATTACAATTGTAGTAACATCTTGTACACCCCAGAAGTTTAAGAGTACTTTTAAGTAGCTTACAGACATTTCTAATGATTGTGCGGGTCCTTCTGAATAGATCCCGCCACTAGCATTTAGTAATACAACTTTTTTATCAGATAGTAATCCAACTGGTCCTTCTGCTGTATAACTAAATGCTTTGCCTACCTGACCAATGTAATCTAAATACGTATGAAGTGCAGCAGGAATTGTAAAATTCCATAAAGGAAATGCGAAAACAACTTTGTCAACAGATAGAAATTGATTTAGATATTTATTTACTAATTCAGTTGCTTTTATTTCCTCTGGTGTTAAATCCAAATTTTTAGCTAATTTAAACATACCATTTATCTTATCCGTATCATAATAAGGTAAATTTTCTTCAAAGACATCGAGTTCTATTATTGTATCTTCTGGATTAGCTTCTTTATAGCTATCTAAAAACGTTTGATACATTTGAACACTAACAGCTTGTTCAATTGGACGAGAATTCGCTTTGATAAATAATACAGTTGACATGATAACTTCACTCCTACATTCTATTAAATTATTAGTAATAAATTTGTTTAATTAATTAAATTATTAATTTTTAAAACTTACAAACCTACTTTCCAATAGTAATCTTCATCTCCTTACTATCTCACATATAATGTTTAGACAACATCTGTTGCATAATTTATAATAAGACATAGAAAACTTATGAACAATCATCAATTAATTAGATATATCGCTTATACAACACATTTAAACAATTGTCGTAAAATGTACTTACAAATAAAAATGGAGTGAAAAACATGGCTGCAAAAATAGATCCTCGAGTAATTCGTACTAGACAATTAATTCAAGATGCCTTTACAAGTTTAGTTCGTGAAAAAGACTTTAAAGCCATAACAGTGCGGGATATAACAGAGAAAGCAACAATTAATCGAGCAACCTTTTATGCGCATTTTACAGATAAATATGAACTGTTAGATTCTACAATCACGAAAGATTTTAGAGAAAACCTTAAGCAAAGAATTAATTGCCATCATATGTTCAACAAAGAAACAATAAGAAACATCCTATTAGTGATGTGTGAATACCACAAAGATTTAAGTACACTATGTCCAAGTAGATATCAATCCTTAGGAACAGTCATTCAAAATAAAATTATTGAAGAATTACAAAATTTAATTTTAAACCTTCTTATTAAAACATCTTCAGATAATGAATTACTAAGAACAACATCAATTATGCTAAGTTGGAGTATATATGGGGCCACTTATACTTGGAATAATGAAGGTCGAAAAATTTCAGTAGAAGATTATGTATCAAAAATGCTTCCAATTATCATGAAAGGTGTAGATTCAATTATCGAACAACATCAACAATTCAATTAAGAAATAAAAGTGTTAAAGACCATAAAGGAAAACCAATATGATTAGTATTAAAAAGGTCATCCTCACTATCAAACTAAGCGAGGATGACCTTTTTAGCTTACTAAATTATTTCTTACTACTAACTACATTTTCAATCTTGGAAATTTCTTTTTGAACAATAGGGGCAACTTTATTTGCTAGTATATCAATGGCTTTTTCTACATTTACAAGTGATTGTCCTCCTATGTCTAATTGTCCCATAAATCGAGAATGACCAAATAATTTATATTGATAAACTATTTTCTCCGCAATTTCGTCAGGACTTCCAACTGCTAAAATTTGTTCAGCTGAACGTTGTTGCATTAACTGTTCCTCTGATATTGAAAAATGCTGTCCTCTTTCTTTCATAAAGTAGCTAAGGTATTGATTATAATATGGTGAAAATTCACGAACAGCTTCTACACCTGATTCGGCTACATATGCATGTCCACTAATAGACACCCTTAATTTAGATAAGTCATGACCCGCTTCCTTTGCTGCTTTCCAGTATAGATCAGTTAAATGCTTAACTGAATCAGCTTGTCCACTTAATAATCCGAGTGCCAAATTGACACCAAGTTTGCCTGCACGGATCGCACTCGCAGGTGATCCGCCCACGCCAATCCAAAGCGGTATTTTCTCTTGAACAGGTCTAGGAGCGATTTGAGCATTTTGAAGTTCTGAACGGAATTTCCCTTTCCAACTCACTAGTTCCTGCTTTTGCAATTGTTGAAATAATTCTAACTTCTCCATAAACAATTGATCATAATTTTTTATATTAGCTCCAAATAAAGAAAAAGACTCTAAGAATGCACCTCGCCCTAAAATTATTTCTGTACGGCCATTTGACAATAAATCAAGTGTTGCAAAATCCTCATAAACCCGTACTGGATCTGCTGTACTGATAACTGTTAGTGCACTTGTGAGTTTAATCTTTTTTGTTTCTCGAGTAATTCCTGCTAGTAGCATCGCATATGAAGATGTGACAAAATCCAAACGATGATGCTCCCCAATTCCGAATATATCAAGTCCTGCCTGATCGGCCATCTTTGCAATTTCAATCATTTCTTCTACACGTGCTTTTGCAGAAGTAGTTTCACCATTTATGCTTGGAATACGGTCTCCTAATGAGTAAACACCGAACTCAAACTTTTTCATCATCTTTTCTTCCTTCCTTTTATTATAATGATACAACCTTCTCCCTAACCAGCATCACTATTCTAAACAACACTTGTTGCATAATGAATATATCAATTTAGTAATTCTTACTCAACCAACAAAACGAAGGAACTATTTCTTAAGCAACATTTTATTAGATTTGATTAGAAAATGAAGATTTCAAGTTAGTAGTAACATATTCTTGTTTTTTCATACCTATTTAATCCATGTTATTATAAACACAAAAAAAACTTTGTTCTTAGTACAAAGCTCTTTTTGTGATTTTAAATAACAAAAAGTTGTTAAAAAAGAACAACAATCAAGGTTAAATGATAAATCCAATTTTGATTGAACTTTTACAAGAAACCATCTGATCAGTTTATAATTCAGTACGCAGATCCCATAACTCAGGGAAAAACCTTTGATCCAGAACTTGTTTTAAATAATTCACACCAGAAGAACCACCTGTACCGATTTTGAAGCCAATAATTCTTTCTACCGTTTT
>Ga0180220_1000200_pt1 | contig 94137 bp, 88 predicted proteins | sample eDN5th37CBELigBY_FD_151335 | JGI IMG/M metagenome (GOLD analysis project Ga0180220, IMG submission 151335) | Enriched backyard soil microbial communities from Emeryville, California, USA - eDNA 5th pass 37_C BE-Lig BY (version 2) (version 2) | ecosystem: Environmental > Terrestrial > Soil >...
ATCGCCTTCTGGATGCGCGAAGCCGCGATGAGCTCCATCGCCTTCGTGATCTTCTTGGTCGTCTGAGCAGAGTTGATCTTCTGCTTGTAGACCCGCAGTTGTGCGCCCATGGTCCCTTACCGGTGCCTGCTCAGTGGCGGCCCTTGACGATCTTCTCCTGGTTCACGTCCTCGGCGGCCGCCGGAGCGACCTCCTCGTGACCCGGGCGACCGATCGCCTGACCCTTGCCCGCACGGAACTCGAGGATGAAGTCGTCCGTGCGCTTCTCGAGCTCGGCGACGGTGTCGTCGTCGAGGACGTTCGTCTCGCGCAGGCGGTCGAGGATGTCGGTGTTGCGGCGCAGGTAGTCGAGGAGCTCGCGCTCGAACGCGAGCACGTCCTCGACCTCGATCGAGTCGAGCTTGCCGTTGGTGCCCGCCCAGATCGAAACGACCTGCTCCTCCACCGGGTACGGCGAGTACTGCGGCTGCTTGAGCAGCTCGGTCAGGCGAGCGCCGCGGGCGAGCTGACGGCGCGAGGCGGCGTCGAGGTCGCTCGCGAACATCGCGAACGCCTCGAGCGAGCGGTACTGCGCCAGCTCGAGCTTGAGCGTGCCCGAGACCTTCTTGATCGACTTCACCTGGGCGTCACCGCCGACGCGCGACACCGAGATGCCGACGTCGACCGCGGGACGCTGGTTCGCGTTGAAGAGGTCGGACTGCAGGAAGATCTGGCCGTCGGTGATCGAGATGACGTTCGTCGGGATGTACGCCGACACGTCGTTGGCCTTCGTCTCGATGATCGGCAGACCCGTCATGGAGCCGGCGCCCATCTCGTCGGACAGCTTCGCGCAGCGCTCGAGCAGACGCGAGTGCAGGTAGAAGACGTCGCCCGGGTAGGCCTCGCGGCCCGGCGGACGGCGGAGGAGCAGCGACACGGCGCGGTAGGCCTCGGCCTGCTTCGACAGGTCGTCGAAGATGATCAGGACGTGCTTGCCGCCGTACATCCAGTGCTGGCCGATGGCCGAGCCGGTGTAGGGGGCGAGGTACTTGAAGCCGGCGGGGTCGGATGCCGGGGCCGCGACGATCGTCGTGTACTCCATGGCGCCCGCGTCCTCGAGCGCGCCCTTCACGGCCGCGATCGTGGAGCCCTTCTGACCGATGGCGACGTAGATGCAGCGGACCTGCTTGTTGACGTCGCCCGACTCCCAGTTGGCCTTCTGGTTGATGATCGTGTCGATCGCGATCGCGGTCTTGCCCGTCTGGCGGTCGCCGATGATGAGCTGGCGCTGGCCGCGGCCGATCGGGATCATGGCGTCGATCGCCTTGATGCCGGTCTGGAGCGGCTCGTGCACGCTCTTTCGCTGCATGACGCCCGGCGCCTGGAGCTCGAGGGCGCGGCGGCCCTCGCTCTTGATCTCGCCGAGACCGTCGATCGCGTTGCCGAGCGGGTCGACCACGCGACCGAGATAGCCGTCGCCGACCGCGACCGAGAGGACCTCGCCGGTGCGCGTGACGCTCTGGCCCGCCTCGATGCCGGAGAATTCGCCGAGGACGACGACGCCGATCTCGTGCTCGTCGAGGTTGAGCGCGAGGCCCTCGGTGCCGTCCTCGAAGCGGACGAGCTCGTTCGCCATGACCCCAGGCAGGCCCTCGACGTGGGCGATGCCGTCGGCGGCGTCGATGACGGTGCCGACCTCGGTCGCGACGGCCCCGGTGGGCTCGTAAGCGGCGACGAAGTCCTTCAGCGCGTCACGGATGACGTCGGGGCTGATAGAGAGATCTGCCATTGTTTTCCTTCGTTCGTGGGGCCGCGGCCCCGAAATCTCCGCCCGGGACGGGCGGGAAGTCTGCTAGCCGGCCAGCCTCTGGCGCAGGTCGGCGAGGCGGGACGACACGCTCGCGTCGATCACGTCATCCGCGATCTCCACGCGCAGACCGCCGACGACCGACGGGTCGACGACGGTGTTCACCGAGACCTTCTTGCCGTAGCGCTTCGACAGCGCCGCGGCGAGGCGGTCGGCCTGGGCCGCGCCGAGCGGTGCGGCCGCGTAGACCGTCGCGACGGTGCGGTCGCGCTCGTCGGCGACGATCTTCATCGCGCGGGCGAGCACGTGACGCACGCGACGCTCGCGCGGGCGCTGGATGACGGATGCGGCGATGAGCGTCGCGGCTCCGCTCGCGCGTCCTCCGAGCAGCCGCTCCACGAGGGCGCCCTTCGCCTCGGCGTCGCCCAGGCGGCTGCCGAGCGCGAGCTCGAGCTCCGCGTTCTCGGCGACCGTGCGCGAGAAGCGGAACAGCTCCCCCTCGACATCGGCGCCGGGGTCGGACTTCGCCGCCGCGCGGATCGCGAGCTCCTCGATGCCGTCGACGAGATCGCTCGCCGACGACCAGCGCTGCTCGACCGCGGTCTTCAGCACGGAGACCGTCGCGGGCGACAGGCGCGAGCCGAAGACGTTCTCGACGACCTTCGTCCGCGCCGTGGGCTCCGCGGCGGAGTCGGCGAGCGCGCCGCTCAGCTGCGGCGTGTCGCCCACGGCGCGCGCCGCGGCGAACAGCTCGCGGGCCACGTCGAGGTCGACACCCGACACGGCGTCGAGCGCCGCCGTCGTCGCCGCGAGGGCCTGAGTGGTCGCGCTGCCCATTACGCCCTCTGTCCTTGAGCCGCGGCCTCCGACGCCTCGAGCTCGGCGAGGAAGCGGTCGACGACCGCCTTGGCCTTCGCGTCGTCGGAGAGCGTCTCGCCGATCACGCCGCCGGCGAGGTCGAGCGCGAGCGAGCCGACGTCGCTGCGCAGCGACACGAGGGCCGCCTGGCGCTCCGCCTCGATCTGCGCGTGCGCGGAGGCGGTCAGGCGTGCCGCCTCGGCGGACGCCGTCTCCTTCGCCTCGGCGATGATCTTGCGACCGTCCTCTCGGGCGGCGTCGCGGATCTCACCGGCCTCCTTGCGCGCCTCGGCGAGCTGGGCGGTGTACTCCTCGAGCGCGGCCTCGGCACGGCGCTGGGCCTCATCGGCCTTCGCGATGTTGCCCTCGATCGCGGCGCTGCGCTCGTCGAGCAGCTTCTTCATCCTCGGGAGGGCCACCCTCCAGAAGAGGAAGAGGATGATGACGAAGCACACCAGCGACCAGATGATGTCGTACCACGCGGGAATGAGAGGGTTGTGCTCGGGAGCACCCTCTTCCGCGGCGTACGCGACAAGAGCGTTCAGCATCCTGTCTCCTTAGGTCGAGTCGCGATCAGAATCCGAAGATGAAGCCGGTCGCGATGCCGATGAAGGCCAGCGCCTCGGTGAAGGCGATACCGATCCACATGAGCACCTGCAGGCGGCCGGCGAGCTCGGGCTGGCGCGCCACGCCCTCGATCGTCTTGCCGACGACGATGCCCACGCCGATGGCCGGGCCGATCGCAGCGAGGCCGTAGCCGACGGTCGCGATGGAACCCTGAACCTCGGCGAGAACCGTAGTTGCGTCCACGGGGGTGTTTCCTTTCGGTTATGGGCGGCTTTGGGCCGACCCGCTCAGTGCTCTTCCGCGACCGCGAGCTGGATGTAGACCGCGGTGAGGAGAGCGAAGACGTACGCCTGGAGGACGGCCACCAGGATTTCGAACAGAGTGAAGACGAAGCCGAACGCGAGGCTGCCCGCGGCGAGCGCCGACCACCAGCCTCCGAGGTCGAACAGGAAGAACTGCGTCGCCGCGAAGAACAGCACCAACAGCAGGTGGCCGACCATCATGTTCATGAGCAGTCGGAGCGTCAGCGTCACCGGCCGCACGATGAAGGTCGAGATGAGCTCGATCGGCGTGACGATGAAGTAGATCGGCCACGGCACGCCCGACGGGAAGAGCGAGTTCTTGATGAAGTTCTTGGGGCTCTTCTTGATGCCCGCGTAGATGAACGTCACGTAGCTGATGACGGCGAGCGTGAGCGGCACCGCGATGATCGCCGTGCCGGCGATGTTCATGAACGGGATGATGCCCGTGATGTTCATGAACAGGATCATGAAGAAGATCGTCGTCAGCAGCGGCAGGAAGCGATCGCCGTCCTTGCGGCCGAGCAGGTCGTGCGCGATGTTGATGCGCACGAAGTCGAGTCCCATCTCGACGAGGCTCTGGAAACGGCCCGGCACGACCTTCATGCGACGCGTCCCGAGCCAGAAGATCAGCACGAGCGCGACCGTCGCGATGAACTGGATGACGTGGATCCGGTTGATCGTGAGCGGCGCGCCGAACAGGACGATGTCGGGGAAGGTGATCAGCGCGTCCGGGAAGAATTCTTCGATCGAGGGACCGTGGAACCCGCCCCCGTCCTCAGCGGCGGTGTGGGCGATGAGAGTCGCAATGTGAGTAGACAGCGCTGGCTCCAGCTTCGGGGCACCGGAGAAGATCCGATGCGACGATTGGGTTGGTGAGCGTCACTCCGCAGGCGCTCAGAAGGCGAGCAAGCGGGCGCCAGATCAGCCTATCAAACTCGCAGGCGCGCTGATTACGCGCCCCTCCCCTCCGGACCCGCGTCGGATTCCGATGAACGGGATGAACCGGATGGGCCGGGCGCCGCATCCGGCTCTTCGACGCTCGTCGGCAGCGTCGTGTCGCTCACGTGCGGGATGCGCATGCGCGTGAGCACGACGACGTCGACCACGAGCGACGCGAGCACACTCACGACGACCGCGACGAAGAAGACCATCGGCTCGATCCACGGCTGGCCGCGCAGCACGATGAGCGCGACGATGAAGAGCACGAGCTTGAGGATCCAGCCGCCCAGCACGATCCCGAAGAAGATCGGCACGTAGAGCGGATCGCCGTACCAGCGGTTCGCGATGAGAATGCTCGCGGCGGTGATGCCGAGGAAGAGCGCCGCGAGGAGCACGCCGAGGAGCGCGCTCCACAGGCCCGTCGTCCCGGCGACGAGGAAGCCGATGACGGCGGCGACGATCAGAAGCACCCCGGTGACGACGGCCGACCAGATGAGGACGGTGCGCAGGACGGGCGTGCTCGAGACGGGGCTGGGACTCATCGGGCGTCCTCCAGGACGTGCTGGGGCGCCGGAACGGGCCGGCGCGAGGGAAGGAAGGTGATCACGAGGCACGCGGCGACGCCGACGACGCCGAACGCGACGCCGAACAGGTAGCCACCCGCCCAGTCGTCCTGCGTGCCGATGTACATGAGGAGCACCGCGAGTCCCACGATCGCGGTCCACGCGTAGAAGATGAGCGTCGCGTCGCGGTCGGAGTGGCCCATGTCGAGCATCCGGTGGTGCAGATGCTTGCGATCGGGCGAGAACGGCGACTTGCCCTTGCTCATGCGGCGCACGACGGCGAGGCCGAAGTCGAGCAACGGCAGCAGCACGACGACCACCGGCAGCAGGATCGGGATGAACGCACCGAGCAGCTGCGACCGGCCGAACTCGTCGGGGTTCAGCAGCGACGGCTCGAGCTGGCCCGTGATCGCGATCGCCGAGCACGCCATGAGCAGACCCAGCATGAGCGCGCCGGAGTCGCCCATGAAGAGCTTCGCCGGGCTCCAGTTCATCGGCAGGAACCCGATGCACGCGCCGATGAGCACCGCCGCGATGAACGATGCGAGGTTGAAGTACGTGCTCGCGCCGGTGTCGCGCACGAGCATGTAGGAGTACGCGAAGAAGACGCCGTTCGCGATGAGGCACACGCCCGCGACGAGCCCGTCGAGCCCGTCGATGAAGTTCACCGCGTTCATGACGACGACGATCGACAGGACCGTCAGGATGAAGCTCTGCCACGGCGAGACGATCACGAGCCCGCCGATCGGGATCGACAGGATCTGCAGCTTGCCGAACCACGCGATGATGCCCGCGGCGAGGAACTGCACGCCGAGCTTGACCATCCAGTCGAGATCCCACAGGTCGTCGGCGACGCCGACCGCGACGATCAGCAGCGTCGCGACGAGGATCGCGTAGACGGGCTCGGGGCGCTCCCAGAAGATCGCGAAGTACGGATGCTGCGACGACACCGCGAACGCCGCGACGACGCCGAGGAACATCGCGACGCCCCCGAGCCGGGGCGTGGGCGTCTTGTGCACGTCGCGCTCGCGGATGCCCGGATACAGCTTGTACTTGAGGCTGAGGCGCCACACGGTCCACGCCATCGCCAGCGTGACGGCGGCGGTGAAGATGACGATGAAGACGTACTGCTTCACTCGGTGCCGCCGCGGGGCTGTCCGGTCGAGGGGGCGTCCGCGCCCTCCTGGGTCGAGTCGTCCTCCTGAGTCGAGTCGTCCTCCTGGGTCGAGTCGTCCTCCAGCAGGTCGCCGAGAACGGCGCGCAGGTCGTCGCGCGTGACCGCACCCTCGCGGAGCACGCGCACCCAGGCCTCGCCCTCGTCGCTCGCGCCCACGAGCGACGTCGCGTCGATGATGGTCGACGCGATGCCGGTCGTCGACGGCCCGTCGTCGAGGTACGCGGCGACGCTGTCGCCCAGCATCCGCTCCGCGTCGTCCGCCGAGATCGCGGCGGCCAGGCCCGTGCGGTTGGCGCTCGACACGGCGAGGGGCCCGGTCTCTTCGAGGAGCTCGAGCGCGATGCGGTTGGCGGGCATGCGCACCGCGACGGTGCCGTGCGTGTCGCCGAGATCCCACGAGAGGGACGGCTGCGACCGCAGGACGATCGTCAAGCCGCCGGGCCAGAACGCGTCGACGAGACGCTCGACCGGCTCGGGGACCTCGGCCGCGAGCGCGCGGAGCGTGCGGATGCCCGGCACGAGCACGGGCGGAGGCGACTGGCGGCCGCGGCCCTTCGCATCGAGCAGGCGCTGCACGGCGGCGGCGTTGAAGGCGTCGGCGGCGACGCCGTACACCGTGTCGGTGGGCATCACGATGAGCTCGCCGCGGCTGATCGCCTGACGCGCGTGGCGCATCCCGGCGAGCAGCTGCGCCTCATCGCGGCAGTCGTAGAGGGGGGAGGACATGTCCAAGCCAGTCTAGATTCCCCGCCGCAGCGATCACGGGCGGACCGCGGTCGTCGCGCGGTCGCGCATCGTGAGGTCCTGGTGGGTCGCGGTCGCCCGCCAGCCGGCCGCCGCGAGCAGCTCGCGGATCGGCTCGCCCTGCCACTCCCCGTGCTCGATCACGAGGGACCCGCCCGGATGCAGCAGCCGCAGGCCCACCTCGCTCAGCACGCGCACCACGTCGAGCCCGTCCGCTCCCCCGTACAGGGCCGCCGGGGGGTCGAAGAAGCGCACCTCGGGGTCGCGCGGGATCGCGTCGTCGGGCACATACGGCGGATTGGAGACGAGCACCGAGACCGTTCCGTCGAGCTCGGGGAACGCGTGCTCGAGGTCGATGAACGCGAGTCGCGCGTTCTCGGCGCCGACGAGGCTGAAGTTCTCCTTCGCCCACACGAACGCGTCGACCGAGTTCTCGGCCGCGTACACCCGCGCGTACGGCACTTCGGTCGCGAGCGCGAGGGCGATCGCGCCGGTTCCGGTTCCGAGGTCGACGGCGATGGGCTCGTCGGATGCCACGGCCCGCAGCGCGTCGATCGCGAGCTGCGCCACGATCTCGGTCTCGGGCCGCGGGACGAACACGCCCGGACCCACCTTGAGCTCGAGGTGACGGAACGGCGCGACGCCCGTGAGGTGCTGCAACGGCTCGCGCGAGGCCCTGCGGCGCACGAGGTCGGCGAACGCATCCGCCTGTTCTCGCGTCACCGCGTCGCCGCGGAGGCGAGCCGCCTCGACCTCCCCTCGCCCGCCCCCGAGGACGTGCGCCGCCAGCAGCACCGCGTCGACGTCGGGATCGGGCACGCCCGCGCGCGAAAGGATCTCCACGGCGTCACGCAGGACGGACGCGAGCGGGAGGTCGGCGGGCGGTTCGTGGGCCATGAGCGCCCTCCAGCCTATGCGGTGCTGTTCGTCACATGATCACCGCGTGGGGCGGCGCTCCCCTAGAGTTGTTCGGCAGTCGATTTCCGTCCCGAAAGGCGCCTCATGCCCGGCATCCACTCCGACATCACCACGGCGTTCGGCAACACCCCCCTCGTGCGTCTCAACCACGTCACCGAGGGTGTCGGCGCGGAGGTGTACGCGAAACTCGAGTACTTCAACCCCGCGTCCAGCGTCAAGGACCGTCTGGGCATCGCTCTCGTGAACGCCGCCGAGGAGGCGGGCGCCCTCAGCGAGGGCGGCACGATCGTCGAGGCGACCAGCGGCAACACCGGCATCGCCCTCGCGATGGTCGGCGCCGCGCGCGGCTACAAGGTCATCCTGACGATGCCCGCCTCGATGTCGAAGGAGCGTCGTCTGCTCCTCAAGGCGCTGGGTGCGGAGCTCGTGCTCACCGACCCCACGAAGGGCATGTCCGAATCGCTCCGCGTCGCGAACGAGATCGTCGAGAAGACGCCCGGCGCGATCCTCGCGAAGCAGTTCGAGAACGAGGCCAACCCGGCGATCCACCGCAAGACGACGGCCGAGGAGATCTGGCGCGACACCGACGGCGACATCGACATCTTCGTCGCCGGCATCGGCACGGGCGGCACCATCACGGGTGTCGGCCAGGTGCTCAAGGAGCGCAAGCCCGACGTCAAGGTCGTCGCGGTCGAGCCGAAGGACTCCCCCATGCTCACCGAGGGCCACCCCGGCCCCCACAAGATCCAGGGCATCGGGCCGAACTTCGTGCCGCCGATCCTCGACCGCAGCGTCATCGACGAGGTCATCGACGTCGAGTTCGAGCCGTCGCTCGCCGTGTCGCGCGACCTCGCCGTCAAGGAGGGCCTGCTCGTCGGCATGTCGAGCGGCGCGGCCGTGTGGGCGGCGCTCGAGGTCGCGAAGCGGCCGGAGAACGCCGGCAAGAAGATCGTCGTGATCGTCCCCGACACGGGCGAGCGGTACCTCACCACGGCGCTGTTCGAAGACCTGCGCGAGGACTGACATGGGTGCGTGGCAGAGGGTGCGCGAAGATCTCGCCGCGGCGAAGCTTCGCGACCCTGCCGCGCGCTCGGCGATCGAGATCGCGCTGCTCTACCCCGGCCTCCACGCGATCTGGGCGCACCGCGTGTGGCACGCGCTGTGGAAGCGGCGTGTCCGGTTCATCGCGCGTGCGGGCTCCCAGATCACACGCTGGCTGACGGGCATCGAGATCCACCCCGGTGCGCAGATCGGCCGCCGCTTCTTCATCGACCACGGGATGGGCGTCGTCATCGGCGAGACCGCCGAGATCGGCGACGACGTCATGCTCTACCACGGCGTGACGCTCGGCGGCCGCACGCGCGACGGCGGCAAGCGGCATCCGACTCTCGAAGACGGCGTCGCGGTCGGCGCCGGCGCGAAGGTGCTCGGCCCGATCACGATCGGTGAGGGATCCGTCATCGGTGCCAACGCGGTCGTCACCCGTGATGCGCCACCCGACAGCGTCCTCGTCGGGGTGCCCGCCAAGCCGCGCCGGCGGCGCACGGGCGAAGACACCCGCGCGATCCTCACGGCACCCGAGTACGTGATCTGACGCGAACCTCAGCGCCGCTCGCGCTTCCGCCCGTCGTCCTTGAGGAACAGCGGCGTCAGCAGCCACGTCGCGATCGCCGTCACGAACCACACGATGAGCGCGCCGACGATCCACGTGGTGGGTCCGTCGATGCCGACGCCCGCCGCCGGGATGATCACGGCGATCATCAGTGCGATGAGCGTCGAGATCAGGCCGATTCCGCCCAGCAGCGCGGTCGCGCGACGGCGGGCGAAGCGCGTGAGCAGCGGGGCGAGGATGCTCTGCAGCACGGCGAACACCAACACCGCCACCAGGATCCCCCACCAGTCGTTCCAGTGCAGGTGGAAGCCCGGCAGGATGACGTCGGCCGCGATGAGGCCGAGCGCCGCCGACACGACGAAGATCAGCGCGCGGATGAGGACGGCGATCACGTGCTCAGGCTAGTGCCCGCGCTCCTCCTCCGAACGATCCCACCCCGCCGAGATTGCGCGAATCACCGCCCAGAACCCGCCGCGGCCGCAGTTCGTGCGATCTCGGCGGGATTGAGGAGGGATGGGCCCGCTCAGTCGTCGGCGCCGAGGACGGCGAGGCGCGCCTCCTCGTCGGCGCGGATCGCGGACTCGATGATCGGGTCGAGCGCACCGTTCATCACCTGGTCGAGGTTGTACGCCTTGTAGCCCGTGCGGTGGTCGGCGATGCGGTTCTCGGGGAAGTTGTACGTGCGGATGCGCTCGGAGCGGTCCATGCTGCGCACCTGAGAACGGCGGGCGTCGGATGCCGCGGCCTCCCGCTCCTCCTGCTGCTTCGCGAGCAGCCGGGCGCGGAGCACACGCATCGCCGCTTCGCGGTTCTGCAGCTGCGACTTCTCATTCTGCATCGACACGACGATGCCCGTGGGCAGGTGGGTGATCCGCACGGCGGAGTCGGTCGTGTTGACGGACTGTCCGCCCGGACCCGACGAGCGGAAGACGTCGATCTTCAGGTCGTTCGGGTCGATGTGGATCTCTTCGGGCTCGTCGACCTCGGGGAAGACGAGCACGCCCGTCGTCGACGTGTGGATGCGCCCCTGCGACTCGGTGGCCGGCACGCGCTGCACGCGGTGCACGCCGCCCTCGTACTTGAGGTGCGCCCACACGCCCTGCGCGGGATCGGACGAGTTGCCCTTTATCGCGATCTGCACGTCCTTGTAGCCGCCGAGGTCGGACTCGTTGCGCTCGAGCAGCTCGGTCTTCCAGCCCTTCGACGCGGCGTACTGCAGGTACATTCGCAGCAGGTCGGCTGCGAACAGCGCCGACTCGGCGCCGCCCTCACCCTGCTTGATCTCCATGATCACGTCGCGCGCGTCATCCGGATCTCGCGGGATGAGCAGTCGTCGCAGGCGCTCCTGCGACTCGGCGAGCTGCTCCTCGAGGTGCGGGACCTCGGCCGCGAACGCCGCATCCTCTTTCGCGAGCTCGCGCGCAGCTTCGAGATCATCGGATGCCGCGACCCACGCCTCGTACGCGGCGACGATCTTCGACAGCTCGGCGTACCGCCGGTTGACGCGCTTCGCGCGCGCGGCATCGGCGTGGACGGCCGGATCGGACAGCTCCGCCTGGACGGCCTTGTGCTCTTCGATCAGGCTCTTCACCGAATCGAACACGGACTCCCCCGGTTCACGCTTCGACGGGCTCAGCGGATGCTGTTGTCGTGCGCGTGGCTGTGCCCGCCGCCGTGGCCGTCACGGGCAGGCGTCGGAATCGACTTCTGCATCTGCACGAGGAACTCGACGTTCGACTGCGTCTCCTTGAGCTTGCCGAGCACGACCTCGAGGGCCTGCTGCGGGTCGAGGCCCGCGAGCGCGCGGCGCAGCTTCCACGTGATCTTGACCTCGTCGGGCGAAAGGAGCATCTCCTCGCGACGCGTCGAGGACGCGTTGATGTCGACTGCGGGGAAGATCCGCTTGTCGGCGAGCTGGCGCGACAGGCGCAGCTCGCTGTTGCCGGTGCCCTTGAACTCCTCGAAGATGACCTCGTCCATCTTGGAACCGGTCTCGACGAGCGCGGTCGCGAGGATCGTGAGCGACCCGCCGTTCTCGATGTTGCGCGCGGCGCCGAAGAAGCGCTTCGGCGGGTAGAGCGCGGAGGCGTCGACACCGCCGGTCAGGACGCGGCCCGACGTCGGCGCCGTGATGTTGTAGGCGCGGCTGAGTCGCGTGATCGAGTCGAGCAGCACGACGACGTCGCGGCCCAGCTCGACGAGACGCTTCGCCCGCTCGATGGCGAGCTCGGCGACCGTCGTGTGGTCTTCGGCGGGACGGTCGAACGTCGACGCGATGACCTCGCCCTTGACGGTGCGCTGCATGTCGGTGACCTCTTCGGGGCGCTCGTCGACGAGCACGACCATGAGGTGCACCTCGGGGTTGTTGATCGCGATGGCGTTCGCGATCTGCTGCAGCACGATCGTCTTGCCGGCCTTCGGCGGCGCGACGATGAGACCGCGCTGGCCCTTGCCGATCGGGGCGACGAGGTCGATGATCCGCTGGGTCAGCTTCTCGGGCGCCGTCTCGAGGCGCAGACGCTCCTGGGGGTACAGCGGCGTGAGCTTCGAGAACTCGACGCGGTTCGCGGCGTCGTCGACCGACAGGCCGTTGATCGCGTCGACCTTGACGAGCGCGTTGTACTTCTGACGGCTCGACTGCTCGCCCTCGCGCGGCTGCTTGATCGCACCGACGACGGCGTCGCCCTTGCGGAGGTTGTACTTCTTCACCTGGCCCAGCGACACGTAGACGTCGCTCTGGCCGGGAAGGTAGCCGGTCGTGCGCACGAAGGCGTAGTTGTCGAGCACGTCGAGGATGCCCGCGATCGGGATCAGGACGTCGTCCTCGCCGATCTCGGTCTCGAACTCGTCGGCGCCACCCTGACCGCGGCGCTTGTTGCGCTGACGGTTGCGGCCGCCCTGGCTCTTCTCGTCGTCGTCGGGCTCGGAAGCGGCCTTCTTCTCCTCCGCCTGCGCGCCCTGCTGACCACCCGACTGGCCGTTCTGGCCGCCACGATTGCGGCTGCGGTTGCGGCTGCGGTTGCGTCCGCGAGACGGGGTCTCGTCGCCCTGGCCATCAGCGTGCTGGTCACCGGATGCCTCGGACGCCTTCTCGTCGGCGGGGGCCTTCCCGTCGGCGGGGGCCTTCTCATCGGCGGCCGCCTTCTCGTCGGCGGAAGCCTTCTCACCGGCGGGCGTCTCCGCACTCTCGGCCGGGGTCGTGGTGTCGGCCTCGGCCGGCGTCTCGGCGTCGGTCGCCTGCGCTTCGGCGGGTGCCTCGGCCGGGGTCTCGGCGGGAGCCTGCTGGTCCGCCTCCGCGGGCGCGGCCTCGTCCTTCGCCTCGGCGACCGGCGCCTTCGCGTCGGCGCTCTTCGCACGGCGCGGCGCGCGCTTGCGCGGCGCCTTCGCGGGTGCGGCGGGCGCCTCGGCCTCCGCGGGCGCCGCGTCGACGGCAGCCTCAGCGGGCGCCACGTCGGCGGCCGGAGTAGGCTCGGCCGGCGCGGCCTCGGCCGCGGCATCCGCCTCAGCCTCGGCCTGCGGCTCGGCTGCCTGCTCGGTCTCGGGCGCTTCTGCCTCGGTGGTCTCGGTGGCGGCCTCAGCAGCCGCGGTGTCAGCCGCCTCGGCGGCGCCCTCAGGCGCGTCTGTGCGCTCTTCGGTCGAAGCGTCAGCGGCGTGGATCTCGGAGATGGACTCCACGAGTTCTCCCTTGTGAAAACGAATGATGTACGCGACCGCACGGACACGTGGCGCGACGAGTCACAACCCGGCGCGTGGTCGAGCGGTCAGAGTCCTTCGACGCGGCGAGGGCCGTGCGGGGGGTTTCGCAGAATTGCGACGGAGGCCAGATTCACGGGCTACGTGGAACCCTCCGTGTACTCCCTCACTGTACCACCCTTGAAGTCGACGGCGAGCATCAGGGCCTCCCACGGGGTGTCGGCGAAGGACGCGGCGACCTCGGCCGCCTCGAGCCGCCGACCCGGTCCGTCGGCGAGGACGAGCACGCTCGGACCCGCCCCCGACACGACCGCCGCGAAGCCCGCGTCGCGGAGCGCCCGCACGAGCCGGTCGGTCTCGGGCATCGCCTGAGCGCGGTAGTTCTGGTGCAGCTTGTCCTCGGTCGCCGCGAGCAGCAGCTCCGGGCTCTGCGTGAGCGCGGCGATGAGCAGCGCAGAACGCGACACGTTGAAGATGGCGTCCTCGCGCGGCACCTGCAACGGCTGCAGGCTGCGCGCGACGCTCGTCGACATCGTGAATTCGGGAACGAACACGAGAGGCGAGACGCCGCGGTGGACGAGCAGCTTCTTGTGCTGCGGCCCGTTCTCGTCGACCCATGCGATCGTGAGGCCGCCGAACAGGGCCGGAGCGACGTTGTCCGGATGCCCCTCGAGCTCCGTCGCGAGGCGCAGCAGCGTCTCGGGGCCGAGCGCGACGTCCCCTTCGAGGAGTCCCTTCGCGGCGAGCAGGCCCGACACGACCGCCGCGCCCGACGAGCCCATGCCGCGCCCGTGCGGGATGACGTTCTTCGCCTCGAGCCGGAGTCCGGGCATCCGCCGCCCCACCGCCTCGTACGCGTACGCGATCGAGCGGACGACGAGGTTCGACGCGTCGCGCGGCACGCCGTCTGCGCCCTCGCCGGACACCGTGATCTCGAGCTCGCCCTCGGGCAGCCGCGTCGCCACGAGCTCGTCGTACACGCTGAGGGCGAGCCCGAGCGTGTCGAACCCCGGTCCGAGGTTCGCGCTCGTCGCCGGCACGCGCACGATGACGCTCCGCTCCTCGGCGGGGCGATTCGCGGCGGCCGGCGTGCTCACGCGTTCGCCTCGGCGGGGGTTCCGTGGGCGGCCTCGGCGGCGAGGCCGAGAACGGATGCCACCTCCGACGTCGCGGCGTCGACCACGGTCGGCTGGACCTGGGAGCCGTCCGCGTTGCGCAGCGCCCACTGCGGGTCCTTGAGGCCGTGACCCGTCACCGTGAGCACGACGCGCGATCCGGCGGGGATGACGCCTGCCTCCGCGCGGTCGAGGAGGCCCGCGACGCTGATGGCCGACGCCGGCTCGACGAAGATGCCGACCTCGCCGGAGAGGATCTTCTGCGCCGCGAGGATGCGGTCGTCGTCGATGGCGCCGAAGTAGCCGTCGGTCGCGTCGCGCGCCTCGAGGGCGAGCTCCCACGAGGCGGGGTTGCCGATGCGGATCGCCGTCGCGATCGTCTCGGGGTTCTTCACGACCTCACCGCGCACGAGCGGCGCCGAGCCCTCGGCCTGGAAGCCGAACATGCGCGGAACGCGCGTCGAGACGCCGCGCTCCGCCTCCTCGCGGTAGCCGCGCGAGTACGCGGTGTAGTTGCCCGCGTTGCCGACGGGGATGAAGTGGAAGTCGGGCGCGTCGCCGAGCACCTCGACGATCTCGTACGCCGCGGTCTTCTGGCCCTCGATGCGGTCGGGGTTGACCGAGTTCACGAGGTGCACCGGATAGTTGTCGGCGAGCTCGCGCGCGATCTCGAGGCAGTCGTCGAAGTTGCCGCGGATCTGGATGAGGCGCCCGTTGTGGGCGACCGCCTGGCTGAGCTTGCCCATCGCGATCTTGCCCTCGGGCACGAGGACGGCGGCGGTGATGCCCGCGTGGGCGGCGTAGGCGGCGGCGGATGCGGACGTGTTGCCGGTGGACGCGCAGATGACGGCCTTCGCTCCGTGGTCGATCGCGCGCGAGACGGCGACCGTCATGCCGCGGTCCTTGAACGAGCCGGTGGGGTTCATGCCCTCGAACTTGACCCACACGTCGGCGCCGGTGCGGCGCGACAGCGCGGGTGCGGGCAGCAGGGGCGTGCCGCCTTCGCCGAGGGTCACGACGGTCGAGGCATCCGTCACTCCGAGCCTGTCGGCGTATTCGCGGAGGACTCCGCGCCAGACGTGTGCCATGTCAGTCTCCTTCCACGCGCAGGACCGAGACGACGCGCTCCACGACGCCGCTCGCGGCGAGCCGGTCGACCGTCTCGCTCAGGTTCTGCTCCAGGGCCTTGTGGGTGCCGATCACGAGGCGCGCGACGGTGTCGCTCGCGGGCTCGGTCACGGGGCTGCCGTTGCCGGGGACCGGCTCGCTGCGCACCGTCTGCTCGACGGTCGCGATCGAGACGTCGCCCTCGCTGAGGATGCCGGCGACCGTCGCGAGCACGCCCGGCTGGTCGTCGACCTCGAGCGTGATCTGGTACCGGGTCGTGACGTTCGCGATCGGCAGGATCGGCAGGTTCGCGCGGTTCGACTCCCCCACGCCCACACCGCCCGCGAGGTGGCGGCGCGCCGCCGACACGACGTCTCCCAGGACGGCGGATGCGGTCTGCACGCCGCCGGCGCCCGCACCGTAGAACATGAGGTTGCCCGCGGCCTCGGCCTGCACGAACACGGCGTTGTTCGCGCCGTGCACGCTCGCGAGCGGGTGGTCGCGGCGTACGAGGGCGGGATACACGCGCACCGAGATGGACTCGGCTCCGTCGGCGCCGGTGAGCCGCTCGCACACGGCCAGCAGCTTGATGACGTAGCCCGCGTGACGCGCGGCGTCCATCATCGCCTTGTCGATGCCCGTGATGCCCTCGCGGTGCACGGCCTCGAGCGGAACCGACGTGTGGAACGCGAGGCTCGCGAGGATCGCGGCCTTTTGAGCGGCGTCGTAGCCCTCGACGTCGGCCGTCGGGTCGGCCTCGGCGTACCCGAGGCGCTGGGCGTCGGCGAGCACATCGGCGAACTCGGCGCCCTCGGAGTCCATGCGGTCGAGGATGTAGTTCGTCGTGCCGTTGACGATGCCCATGATGCGCTGCACGCGGTCGCCCGCGAGCGAGTCGCGCAGCGGACGGATGATCGGGATCGCACCGGCGGCGGCCGCCTCGTAGTACACCTGCGCGCCGACCTGGTCGGCCGCCTCGAAGATCTCAGGACCGTGCGTCGCGAGCAGCGCCTTGTTGGCGGTCACGACGTCGGCGCCGGAGTTGATCGCCTGCAGGAGGTACGAGCGCGCCGGCTCGATGCCGCCCATGAGCTCGATGACGATGTCGGCGCCCACGATGAGCGGCTCGGGGTCGGTCGTGAGCAGCTCGCGCGGCAGGTCGGCGTCGCGCGGAGCATCCGGATTCCGCACGGCGATGCCGATGAGCTCGAGATGCGCCCCCGCGCGATCCGCGAGCTCGTCGCCGTGCTTGCGCAGCAGCGACGCCACCTGCGATCCCACGGCTCCCGCTCCGAGCAGGGCCACCCTCAGTCGGCGATAATCCGTCACTTCGTCTCGCTCCGCTCGCTCAGCACAGGCATATCCTCCCCTTCCGCCGCGAGCCCGTCGCTCGCCTCGGCCGCGACGTCGCGCGCCAGCAGATCGTCGATCGTCTCGCCCCGCACGATGACGCGTGCGCGGCCCGCGCGCACCGCCACGACCGGCGGGCGCGCGACGAAGTTGTAGTTGCTCGCGAGCGAGAAGCAGTACGCCCCGGTCGCGGGCACGGCGAGCAGGTCACCCGGCGCGACATCGGCCGGCAGGTACTCGGCGTCGACGACGATGTCGCCCGATTCGCAGTGCTTGCCGACGACGCGCGACAGCTGCGGGGCGGCGTCGCTCATGCGCGACGCGACGCGCGCGGAGTACTGCGCCCCGTACAGCGCGAAGCGCGGGTTGTCGCTCATGCCGCCGTCGACGCTCACGTAGAGGCGCGTGACGTCGTCGCCGACGACGACGGGCTTCGTGGTGCCGACCTCGTAGAGCGTGACTCCGGCGCGGCCGACGATGGCCCGCCCGGGCTCGAACGCGAGATTCGGCATCGGGATGCCGCGAACCTCGCATTCGCGTGCGACCGCGTCGGCGATGCCTGCCGCGAGGTGCTCGATGGGGGTGGGGTCGTCGGCGGCCGTGTAGGCGATGCCGAAGCCGCCGCCGAGGTTCAGGACGGGGATGTCGCCGCCCGCGAGCAGCTCCGCGTGCAGCTCGACGACGCGCGCCGCCGACTCCTGGAAGCCGGCCGACCCGAAGATCTGCGAGCCGATGTGGCAGTGGAGCCCTGCGAACTGCAGGCCGGGGACTTCACGGATGCGGGCGACCGCGGCCGCGGCATCCGTCAGCGTGAACCCGAACTTCTGGTCTTCGTGGGCCGTTGCGAGGAAGTCATGGGTCTCGGCGTGGACGCCGCTGTTCACGCGGACGAGCACGGACTGCGTCGCGCCGGTGCGCTCGACGATCGCGGCCAGCCGCTCGATCTCGATGAAGCTGTCGACGATGATCGAGCCGACCCCGACCTCGACCGCTCGCTCGAGCTCTGCCTGGCTCTTGTTGTTGCCGTGGAAGCCGATGCGCGCGGGGTCGGCGCCGCCGGCGAGCGCGACCGCGAGCTCGCCGCCGGAGCACACGTCGACCGCGAGCCCCTCCTCGGTGACCCACCGCACGACCTCGGTCGACAGGAACGCCTTGCCGGCGTAGTACACGCGGGCCTGCACGCCGTGTAGGGCGGCGGCCGCGCGGAACGCGTCGAGCGCGCGGCGGGCGGCGGTGCGCACGCCCTCCTCGTCGAGCACATAGAGAGGCGTGCCGAACCGGTCGCGCAGCTCGGTGGCGGAGACGCCCCCGATCGCGAGGACGCCGTGCTCGTCGCGTCCCGCCGATGCGGGCCACACGGCCGGAACGAGGTCGTTGACGTCGTCGGGGACCGCCGGCCAGGCGGGCACCGACTGCGATGAGGACGAGGCGGCGGACACTGTGACCAATCAGGGTGAAGCGGTTCGGCGGGAGCCGATCAGCGGATGAGACGGGCGCTGCGGCGGGATCACGCGAGCGCCGCGCGATGCTTGAAGTCTAGTCTGACCCGCGCGCCGCTCCCCGCCGTCGGCGCCCGCGTGTGACGGCGCATGACCCGTTCACGCGCACGTGCCCGGCGACTGCAGGGCGGTGTCGTGCACGATTCCCGGGGCGATCTCGAAGTCCGCGACGAGGGTCTCCGCCTCCACGCCGACATCGCTGAGCGTCACTCCCGCCGGCAGGCGGTCGGCGATGCACACACGCCAGTCCCGCAGGAGGACGTCGGCGAGCACGCCGAACTGATCGCGCAGGCGGTCGGCGGAGACCGTCGAGCCCGAGATCTCGAACTCGGCGGGACTCAGCACGAGCTGCGCCTGCTCGGCCGACGGCGTGAGCGCGACCGCGACCGGGAACGTCCCGCCGAACAGCGACAACTCGGTCGACATCGTGACGTTCGGCGCCGCGAGGCCGATCGAATCGGCCGGGAAGCCCTGCACGCCGCTCATGAGCGCTTGCAGTTGCGGCTCGTCGAGGGTGACGGTGGCCGTGGCATCCGTCAGATCTCCGTCGCCGCGCACCGGCACGCCGTGGGCCTCGACGTGGATGTCGCCCGAGAACGACCGGAACACGACGTCCTCCCCCGAGATCGTGAGGCTGTCGAACGTGCCGGCGGCGAGCTGGGGAAGAACGAGGCCCGGCACCTCGACGTCGGCGTTCAAGGCGTCGATGCCGGTGCGAGTCGTGATCTGGTCGCGGATCGTCTTGGTGACGAGGTCTCGCACGATCGCCTCGGCGACGAAGAACGCCGCGACGGCGAGACCGACGACCACGATGATCGTGACCATCCACGGCCATACGCGCCGCCGTCGACGCAGGTCGCGCACGGGCGAGCCGGGCAGGGGAAGCGTCGGATGCTCGTCCGGCGTCGTCACGGTGCCCCTCTCTCTGCGGCGGAGGCCGCTACATGCGCTCGGGCGCGCTCACGCCGAGCAGGTTCAGGCCGTTGCGCAGCACCTGTCCGGTCGCATCGTTCAGCCACAGGCGCGTGCGGTGCACGTCTTCGACCGGCTCGTCGCCGAGCGGGATCACGCGGCAGTTGTCGTACCAGCGGTGGTAGAGGCCCGCAAGCTCCTCGAGGTAGCGCGCGACGCGGTGCGGCTCGCGCACCTCGGCCGCGAACGCGACGACGCGGGGGAACTCCTGGAGGGCGCCGAGGAGCGCCGACTCCGTCTCGTGCTGCAGCAGCTCGGGCGCGAACGCGGAACGGTCGACCCCGGATGCCGCGGCGTTGCGCGCGACGTTGTGGGTCCGCGCGTGCGCGTACTGCACATAGAACACCGGGTTGTCGTTCGTGCGCTTCTGGAGCAGATCGAGGTCGATGTCGAGGTTCGAGTCGGCCGAGCTGCGCGTGAGGGCGTAGCGCGCCGCGTCGACGCCGACGATCTCGACGAGGTCTTCGAGCGTCACGATCGTGCCCGCGCGCTTGGACATGCGCACCGGCTGCCCGTTCTTCACGAGGTTGACCAGCTGCCCGATGAGGATCTGCAGGTTGACGTTCGGCTCGTCGCCGAACGCGGCGCACATCGCCATCATGCGGCGCACGTAGCCGTGGTGGTCGGCGCCGAGCATGATGATGCAGCGGTTGAAGCCGCGCTCGCGCTTGTCGAGGTAGTACGCGAGGTCGCCCGAGAAGTACGCGGGCACACCGTTCGAGCGGATGATCACGCGGTCGCGATCGTCGCCGAACTCGGTGCTGCGCAGCCAGATCGCGCCGTCCTCCTCGAAGATGTGGCCCAGTTCGCGCAGACGCTCGACCGCGCGCTGTACGGCGCCCGACGTGTGCAGGTCGTTCTCATGGAAGTAGACGTCGAAGTCGACGCCGAAGTCGTGGAGGCTCTTCTTGATCTCGTCGAACATGAAGTTCACGCCGAGCTCGCGGAAGACCTCCTGCTTCGCGTCGGGCTCGAGCGCGTCGAGATCGCCCTCGTAAGCGAGCGCCACGCGGCGCGCGATGTCGGCGATGTACGCGCCGCCGTAGCCGTCTTCGGGCGTCGGGCGACCCTCGTGCGCCGCCACGAGGCTCTTCGCGAAGCGATCGATCTGCGCGCCGTGGTCGTTGAAGTAGTACTCGCGTGTGACGCTCGCGCCCTGCGATGCGAGGATGCGCGCGAGCGAGTCGCCGACCGCGGCCCAGCGCGTGCCGCCGAGGTGGATCGGGCCGGTCGGGTTCGCCGACACGAACTCGAGGTTGATGACCTGGTCGCTCAGCGCGTCGGACGTGCCGTACTCCTCACCCGCATCGACGATCGTCTTCGCGAGGGCGCCGGCGGCCGCCGCCTCGAGGCGGATGTTGATGAAGCCGGGACCGGCGACCTCGACGGATGCCACGCCCGGCACGCTCTCGAGGCCCGAGGCGATCTCGGCCGCGAACTCACGCGGGTCGGCGCCGACCTTCTTGGCGAGCTTGAGCGCCGCGTTCGAGGCCCAGTCGCCGTGGTCGCGGTTCTTCGGACGCTCGAGCGGGAGGTCGGCCGCCGTCAGCCCTTCCGCCGATCCCGGACGTCGCGCCTCGGCGGCGGGGCGGATGACGTCGAGCAGGGCGGTGGAGAGGGCTGCGGGATCCATAACCCGTCAAGTCTAGTTCGCGGGCGGTGTGCGCCTTCTCAGGGTGCGGATGCCACTGACCGCGTGAGCTCGCCGAGCACGAACTCCCAGCCCTGCCGGTACGACTCGGCCGGAGCGTCGTCGGCCCACGGGCCGGTGTGCCGCACGACGAGCCGCGTGCCGCCGTCGACCGCGGAGAACCCCACGTCGACCGCCTCGTCGCGGCTCGCACCGCCGTCGTCGATCCAGGTCCACGTGAACGCGAGTCGTCGCTCAGGCTCGACATCGACGAAACGCCCTTCGACCGCCATGCCCCTGCCCGGTGCCTCGATGCGATAGGCGCCGCCCACGGGCACATCCGCCGCGATCCGCACGTCGTCCCAGTGCGTCCACCACCACGTCGCCCATCCGTCGACGCTCGCCCACGCCTCCCAGACGCGGGCGAGCGGCGCATCGAGGTGCACCGAGAGCTCGAGCGGGCGGGAGCGCAGCAGTTCCCAGCGCGTGGCGCAGGCGGCGGCATCCGCTTCGTCCGCCGCTGCGCCGACCACCGCCGCAAGCGTTGCGAGGTTGCCCTCCCACCCCGCGCCGTAGCCCACGAGACGGTGCGGTCGCAGGCGGTCGTGGTGCACCGTGAGCTCGGTCGCGTCGCCCGAGGGCTCCAGCAGCAGTCGAACGAGTCCCGGGTCGTCGTCTCCCGACCACCACGTGTACTCCAGCGCGCGGGGCGCGTCGCACGACTCGAGCCGCGCGCGCCGCACGATGCCGCCGCCGATGTCGACCTGGAAGCCGTCGCCCGCACCGCGCGGCACCGGGCCGACGATCGCGCCGTACCACCGGGCGATGCGATCGGGGTCGGTGAGCGCGCGCCACAGGTCGTCGATCGACGTCTCGTACCGTCGCACGAGCGTGACGGACTGCTGCTCGTCGTCGCCGGTCAGGGCGCGGATGAAAGGGTCGGTCATCATTCCTCCTTGCGGCGCCCGCGGCGCACCTCGGTCTCGAGCGCGTCGAGGCGCTGCGACCAGAACCCGAGGTGCCGCTGCACCCAGTCGGCGACCTCGGCGGTGCGCGCGGCCTCGAGCGCATACACGCGGCGCGTGCCCTCGGGCCGGCTCTGCGCGAAGCCGGACTCGCGGAGCACGCGCAGATGGTTCGACACCGCGGGCTGGCTGATGCCGAATTCGGCCGTCACGACCTCGGTGAGCTCTCCCGCCGTGCGGTCGCGCTCGGCGAGGAGTTCGACGAGTCGACGTCGCACCGGATCGCCGAGGACGTCGAGAGCGTGCATGTTTCATGGATATCAGCGCACGCTTATATCAGCAAGAACTGATGTTACGAGATCTGGACGAGCTCCAGATGGTCGTCCGCCGCCGGATCCTCCGCCGGCAGGGAGAGCGGCTCGAAACCGTCGAGCGGCGGCTCGTCGGGTACGACCCACGCGTTCACCCGAAGGCGAGTCAAGCCGACGTATCCGCCGTGATAGCTGAGGAACGCGCTGTCGGCGGCGTCGCGCCCTGTCGCGATGCGCACGAGCGACCTCCGGTTCGCCAGACGTGTCGCGTCGATCACGTACCAGGCGCCGTCGTGGTACGCCTCGGCGACGGCGTGGAAGTCCATGGGTCGCAGGCCCGGTGCATAGCACGCGGTGTAGCGCGCGGGCATGTCCATCGCGCGCAGCAGCGCGATCACGACGTGCGCGTAGTCGCGGCATACGCCCTGCCCCGTCATGAGAGTCGTGACGGCACTGTCGGTTCCCTTGCTGAGCCCGGGGGTGTAGGTCGTGCTGCTGGAGACGAAGTCCGAGACCGCCGCGATGAGGTCGTGACCGTGCAGTCCCTTGAACTGGCGGCGCGCCTGCTGGAACACCTCGTCGGACTGGCAGTACCGGCTCGGGCGGAGGTACGTGATCGCCTCGAGGTCGCTCGTCCGGCTCGTCGCGGCCTGCCCGTCGACGGTCGCCTCGTAGCGCACCTCGATGGCGCCGGCCTCGCCCGTGAGCCGATGCAGACGGCTGCCGGACTGGTCGACGATCTCGGTCGGCGTGTACACGCGATCGCCCTGCGTGAACGTCAGCGACTCGCTCACGACCGGCACCTGCTGGGCCGCGGAGATCTGGAAGATGAGGTCGACCGACGACCCCAGTTCGAGGTCGAGCTCGGCGGTCACGAGGCGTTGCATCGGAGTATCCTCGCACGCCCCGCCGAGCATCCGTGATGGGTGTCCACAGCCGCCCGCCGAAGCGATTCGGGGTGTGCGGGATCGTGACGTACCCTCGCTTCATGACGTCGACGACGCCGACCCGAGCGCGGACGCCGCTGTGGGCCCTTGTGGCCCTCGCGGTCGCGGTGGCGCTCGTCATCGCGGTGGCGGCGTGGCGACCGTGGGCGGCTCCCGCGACTCCCGTCGCAGAGGGCGACGCCGCTGCTCCGCCCGCGATGCTCGCACCTGCGCCGCTCTCGCTGCCGGAGCATCCGAAGGTCCTCGTGTTCGGCGACTCGTGGGTGTACGGCTCGGCTGCGTCGATGCCGACGCTCGGGTTCGCGTACGTGATCGGCGAGCGCCTCGGGTGGGACGTCGTCGTCGACGGCGTGCGTGGGAGCGGCTACCTGAAGCCCGGCATCGACGGCCCGTCGTACCCCGACCGCATCGCGGGACTCGACCCCTCGCTCGATCCCGACCTCGTGATCGTCGAGGGCTCGATCAACGACCGGAAGCAGCCCGCGGCGGGCTATCGCGAAGCCGTGATCGGTGCATGGGACGCGCTCGCCGCGCTCTACCCCGACGCCGCGTTCGTCGTGCTGGGTCCGGCGCCGCAGGTGCTTCCCGTCGAGAAGGCGACCGCGCGCATCGACAAAGACCTCGCCGAGCTCGCCGGCGCCCGCGGCTGGTGGTACGTCTCGCCGCTTCGGGAGGAGTGGATCTCGCCCGAAAACTACCTCGACGTGATCGACACGAGCCCCCTCGGCAACAACCACCCCTCCGACGCCGGCCACGCATATCTGGCGGAGCGGCTCGAGCAGGCGATCGCGTCGATGACGGGCGTGACGGATGCCGCGGCCGATGTGCCGGCGCAAGAGCTCGACGTCACGCAGACCGTCGAGGGCGACCAGGTGGTCGAGAACCTCGACGGCGTCGCGCCGGAAGGCGAGCGCTGACCCCCCACGTCTCACCCGGATCGGGTGAACGCCCCGCGCGTCCCGACGGCGAGAATGAGGCCGACGGCGACCGGGCGGCCGGTCGCGCGGTTCGAAGGGGATCTCGATGAGCACACAGAACCTTGCGCTGGTCGTCGGCTCGTACGCCGACGCCGAGTCGGCGACCGAGGATTACCGCTCGCTGCGCAGCGGCCAGGACGCCGGAGGCTACGAGATCATCGGCGCCGTGGTGCTGGTGCGCGGTCGCGATGGAAAGGTGCAGGTCAAGGAGCACGGCGACAAGTCGGTCGGTCACGGCGCGGCCTGGGGCGCGGGCGCCGGCGTCGTGGTCGGCCTCTTCGCACCTCCCCTGCTGGCGGCGACCGCGGTCGGCGCCGGCATCGGCGCGATACTCGGCAAGATCAAGAAGAACCGCGAGGAGAAGCAGTTCGGCGTCGACGTCGACGAGTACCTCGCGCCGGGCACCTCCGCCGTCGTCGCGGTGGTGGACGACCGGTGGGCCGACCGCGTCGAAGAGGCGCTGCTGCGCTCGGAGAAGCGCGTCAGCAAGGCGATCGATGCGGACGACTACACGCGACTCCGGAAGGCGATCGAGGAGTCGGCGGACGACGTCGTGGAGCAGCTCAACGCCTGAGTGTCGCGCTTTCACCCGCGCAGGGTGACGCCGCGGCATCCGCCCTCTCCTAGCGTGCTCGTAGGACGGACGCCGGGTCCGTCATCGACGATTGGCGGGGCAATGGATCTGTGGAGCTGGATCGCGTGGTTCTTCTGGGTGTTCGTCTTCGTCGCCTACCTCATGGTGCTGTTCTCGATCCTGACCGACATCTTCCGCGACCACACGCTCAACGGGTGGCTCAAGGCGGTGTGGATCCTCTTCTTGATCTTCGTGCCGTTCCTGACAGCGCTCGTCTACCTGATCGCCCGGGGATCGAGCATGCAGGAGCGGTCCATGGCGCAGGCGCGCCAGCTGAGGCAGCAGCAGGACGAGTACATCCGCGCCACCGCGGGGGCGCCGAGCGCGGTCGACGATATCGCCAAGGCCAAGTCGCTCCTCGACGCCGGGACGATCTCGCAGACCGAGTTCGACGCGCTCAAGGCGCGGGCGCTCGCGGTGTGAGCCGAACGCCGGGACGCCGGTTGCAGCAGGGCGCCGACGGGAGATGCGAGCATGCGCGTTCAGGTGATGGAACTGATCGTCCGCGGCCGCCTGAGCCCTGAGCTGATCCTCGCGCTCGACGGCTTCGACGTCATGACCGACGAGCTGGGCCTCACGCGGATCATCGGGCCGGTCGCGGACCAGTCCCGGCTGCTCGGCGTGCTCGAGCTCTTCGACGGGCTCCACATCGAGGTCGTCTCCGTGAATCCCGTCGAGCCCATCGTCGCCTCGGAAGAGGACGTCGCACCTCACGACGCTCAGCCCTGAGGGACGCCGCGGCCCTGCGACTCCTCCGACCCGCCCAGCCCTTCGATGCGCGCCATGATCGCGCGTGCCTGCGCCCGCGTCGCGGGCTCCTCGTCGTCATGCCCGCGCGACGCCCGGTCGAGGATCCAGGATGCGAGCGTCGCGGTGATGATGCCCGACAGGATGATTCCGCCGAACATCAGCCCGACTGCGACCGCACGGCCCGCCATCGTCACAGGCACGTAGTCTCCGAAGCCCGTCGTCGTCACGGTGACGCACGACCACCACAGCGCGATGCCGAAGTCCACGATGTCGGCTCCGGGTGAGTGCCGCTCGGCCTCGAGCACGGCGAGCGACGCGATGTACACGAGTACGACGACGACACCGCCGCCGTACACGGCGATGCGCGTCCGCAGCGCTGCCCCGCGTGTGCGCCGCAGACCGGGGAGGTGGGTCAGGCGCTCGAGCAGGAGCACGAGGCGCAGCACGGGCAGGAGCGCGAAAGCGAGGGCGCCGAGGTGCTTGCGGAACCACCGCCAGCGACCGTCTGCGAGCGTGAGCCGGACGACGTAGTCGACGATGAACAAGGCCCACGTGACGCCTACGAGTACCGAGGCGACGGTCCGCGCAGGCCCGCTCAGGTCTGCGATCACCAGCCATGAGTAGGCGGCGAGATACACGAGTGATGCGATGGACAGGGGCAGCGTCATCCGGCTCACCCAGGTCGGCTCGTCCATGGTTCCCTCCGTCGCGAGACGTCACAGGACGTCAGCCGCGTCTCGCGCGGTGATGAGCCCGAGCTCGCGCGCACGCTCCACGGCGGCGTCTCGGCTCTGCACGCCGAGCTTTCGATAGATGTGCCCGAGGTGAGTCTTGATCGTGTTCGTCGAGACGTAGCAGCGCGCGGCGATGCCCGGGATCGTGAGACGGCTCGGGAGGTAGCCGAGCAGCTCGAGTTCACGGGTCGTGAGTCGCTCGGCGAGGTGCTGACGAGGAGGCGCGGCGGCCGCCCGTGCCGCGTTCACGACGGCGCTGCGGAAGCCGTTCCCCACGCCCGGGAGCTCGTCGACCAGGTCCGCCACGGCTGCGCCCGCTCGGACGAACGGCTGGACGAGCCATTCGGGCTCGGCCAGCCGCAATGCCGTGATCAGGTGCGCTCTGGACTCCGGGTTCCGCTTCTCGGCGGCGCACAGCCAGCCTTCAAGGATCTCGTGCTCGACCCCCGGCAGCGGAGCGTCGGGTTCGGGTTGGGGCGCGAACTCCGTCATGCGTGCGCGGGCCTGGGCGGCGCGTCCGAGTGCGAGCAGCGCCGCGATCTCCTCGAACGCGATGTACGACCACGACGCGGGGTGATTCGGCGGCGGGAGGGGTGCACCTCGCGAGCGCGCCCTCCTCAGCTCGAGCGCGAGCAGAGCGTCTCGCACGAACGCCGGCCGGGGTCCCTCGGGCTCTTCGACGCCCGCCACCCCGCCTTCCGGGTAGACGGCGCGCGAGACGAGCCACGCGATCCACAGGAGTTGGGTGCGCTGGTTCGACAACGCTCGCGCCGCCCCCTCGTGCAGGGCGAGCGCCCCCGCCTCCGCCTCGCCCCGTTGCACCGCGACGAGCGCCCGAGCGAGATAGGCCTCGGCAGGGGCCGGATGCACGAGGAGGTCGTCCTCGCGCGCGAGCGACAGCGCCTCCTCGGCGTGCTCGGACGCGGCCACGAGGCATCCGGACAGCGCCTCCGCCATCGCGAGCGAGCCCAGAGTGTGCACCCGGTACGGCCGGTACGCGGTCCCCGCAGCGCGCAGAGCGCCCTCGAAGATGCGACGCGCCGCGTGGATGTCGCCGAGCAGGAGGCGCGCACGCCCGAGCGAGACCTGACCCACGGTCAGCAGCAGGTGGCGCGACGTGAGACCCAGCAGATCGGGGCGGGGAGCATCCGGATGCCGCGTGATCTCGGTCACCGCGGCACGCGCTACCGGCGCGAAGAACTCCGTGTCGGGGTGGAATTGCACGCAGGCGGCGAGGTACGCGAGCGCGACCTGACGCTGACCCGGCGTCAGGTGGCCGTCGGCGAGGAGCGCGCGGAACGAGTCCACCGCGCGCATCGCGCCGCCGCTCATGCCCTCCGCCATCGCGAGGAGGATCGCGGCGTCGGGGCGCTCGGCGAGCTTCCTGCCGGGAACCTCGCCGAGCCACCGCACGATCGTTCCCATGCGATGCGACTCGTAATAGCCGCGCTCGAGCGCGAGGACGAGATCGAGTACGCGGTCCCAGTCGTGCGCCCGGACGGCGCAGTCGATCGCACCCTCGTCATCGCCCGCCTCGGAGAGCCAGCGCGATGCGACGCTCAGCAGGTCGGACTCCGCATCGCGGTCGTGGGCGCGCAATCGCAGCAGGAGCAGGTCACGGAACAGTCGATGGAACCTGTACCAGCCGACACGGTCGGGGACGGGTACGACGAAGAGCGAGTCCCGTTCCAGGCCCGCGAGCAGCATTTCGCCGTCGAGCCCGGTCACCACCCCTGCCAGATTCGGGTCGAACTCGTCGAGCACGGCGAGCTGGATCACGGCCGCGCGGCGGCGGGGCGAGAGCCCGTCGAGCACCTCCTCGCCGAGGTAGTCGGTGATGAGGCGATCGGTCTCCGTCATCGTCTCGACCACTTGGAGTGGGTTCGCCCCGAACCGCATCGACAGCGCCGTCAGCTGCACGCCCACGGCCCAGCCCTCCGTGCGGACCGTCACCTTCGTCGCAACCTCCTCCGTGACCGGTGCGCCGGTGATCGTCGAGATGACGCGGGCCGTGGTCGCCTCGTCGAAGGCGAGCTCGCGCTGGCGGATCTCGACGAGGTCGTGGTGCACGCGCTGACGACTCCAGCCGAGTTGCAGGTCGGTACGCGACGCGAAGACCACGTGCACACCGGCCGGGATCATATCGACGAGTCGCCACAGGTCGGTCAGCACCGGCGTGCCGGCGATCCGATCGAGGTCGTCGAAGATGAGCACCAGCGGGTCGATGTCGTGCAGTCCCGAGGCGAGGTCCTCCAGATAGGCATCCCCGAGCCGGCGGGCCGCGGTCGCGATGGCCGCAAGCGGAGGCCGGAACTCCGGCCTCGCCTCGGCGATCGCCGCGAGCAGCTTCCGCGAGAGCACCAGCGGATCCGCATCGTCGGAAGCGGTGTCGATCCACGCCGCCGCGAGCTCCGGTCGCGACGCCACCCACTGCCCGAGGAGCACGGTCTTCCCCGCGCCGGCCGGAGCGACGATCAGCGACAGCGGGGACGCGGTACCGGCGTCGAGCTGCGCGCGCAGCGCAGGACGATCGACGGCATGCGACGGAATCCGGCGCGACTCCTGCACCCTCATCCCGGTCTCCGCCCGTTCATCTCCCCGGAGCGAATCGTGCCACGGCGAAGGTCGCGCGGAAAGGGCCACCGTCACGGCGCATCCTGGTCGAGCGCCGCGGTGTTCCGGATGAAGAGGACCACCCACGCGAACACGAGCGCACCCCCGATCAGCTCCACGGCGGTGAGGGTGTAGTAGCCGATCGCGTAGAAGACCCCGAACATGATCATGACCGCGAGGAAGAGCCATCCGAGCACGATGAACGGACGGGCCAGCCCGGGCGCCCATCGAGGCAGGCGCGTGACGAGGACTCCGAACGCCACGACCATCCCGAGCGAGACCGCGACGTGGACGACGAAGTACACATCGACCGGGAAGACCCCGACGAGCGCGAGAAAGATGCCGAGCACCACGAGGCACGTCCGCACGCGGAGCAGGCCGCTCACTTCGCTCGTCGCCGCACCCCTCGTGGCCGATCGCGCGAGCGAGGTGACGAGGAATCCCGACACGATGAGCGTGAAGTTGAACGCTCGCGCCGAGTCGTTCGTCGTGACTCCGAGCGCGCTGAGATTGTCCTTCCACCAGTCGGGGTCGCTCGTTGTCAGCATGGCCGCGAGCACGCCGAGAACGAAGAACGCGGCGAACAGCAGCGCGAGCCCTTTCGAGTCCATCGTCGCGGCCGACGTGAACGCCGTGTACGCGGTGATCGCGGTCGCGACGCCTGTCAGCACGACCACTGCCAGCGGGAACACCTCCGCGCCGAGGAACGCCTCTGCGAGGATCGACGCCAGCAGCGTCCAGCCCAGCAGTGCGACGATCGCGTGGGCCATCGCGAGCGCCGCGATGTCGAGGTGGTCGAGCAGCCGCAGTCGCTCGCCGCCGCGCGCGGCGACGAGGTAGCGCGCCCCGGCGACGCACGGGAGCGCGACGACAGCGGAGGCCAACGCCGCGAATTGACCGAGCGAGTCGGGTCCCGCGATCGGCGCCGGTTGGAGCCGGAATGCAACGAGGGCCGCGACCGCTCCCCCGAGGAACGCCGCCGATCCCGCCGCAAGGGCGAGGGACTCCAGGTCACGGGCGTTCACACGCTCGGTCCAGCGGATGCCGCGCCCGACGCGTCGCGCGATGACGGCATCCGGGTTCGCGCTCATCGCCGCGGTCCCGTGGCCGCTGAGGCGACCTCGACGATCCCCGCCATGCCGCCACCCCCTCGCGGTGTCCCCGATCGCCGGGCGCGGCAACCGGTCGGCGTCAGTCCACCGACGGCGAACGCGGCTCGCATCATCCGACCCGGGTGACTTCCTCGACCGCGTCTCAACCGAGCAGCATGCCCTCCGCTCCGCTCGATGCGCGCGGATCCGGCAATCGCCGCATCCGCAATCCGTTCACCACGCCGATTCCCGCCGACATGATCGGCACGAGGAGCGCGATCTGCAGCGCGAGAGGCCGCGCCTGCGTGTTGATGCGGATGATCTCGTCGGCCGCTTCGGGCGATGCCTCGTCCAGCAGCTCGGTCAGCGCGGTGTTGGAGACGAGCTGCGCGTCCTCTTCGAGGACGGCGGTCACGCGCTCCTGCTCCTCGGCCGTCAACACATCGGACTGCGCGGCGAAGGTCGTGAACGACGCCGACAGCATCGAGAGCATGATCGCGCCCGCGAACGCGAGCCCGAACGAGAGACCGAACGACCCCGCGGCGGAGTTGACGCCCGCGGCCTCGCTCACGCGCTCGTTCGAGATGGGCGAGAGCGTGTAGTTGTTCAGCTGCGACACGAGCAGCCCGAGGCCCGTGCCGGCGATGATGAGCGGCACGGTGAGGAACCAGCCTGATGTCGCGGTGGGGATGATCGGCTCGAGGATCACGAGTCCCGCCGCCGTCAGTATGAAGCCGGTGAGGATGAGATTGGCAGGGCGCCCCTTGGCGCGGCGACCCGCCACGATCGCGACGACGAACATGCTGAGCGACAGCGGAGCGATCGAAAGGCCCGCGAGCAGGGCGTTGTACTCGAGGACCATCTGGAGATACAGCGGAAGCACGATCATCGTGCCGCCGAGCGCGATCTGCTGAAGGAGCTGTCCGGTCACGCCCCTGCGGAACAGCTTCGAGCGGAACAGGTCTGGGTCGAGCAGCACGGGCTTGCCCGCACGGTGGCGCCGCCGCAGCCAGATCGCGAGGCCGCCGAGGGCGACGACACCCAGTCCGATGATGAGCCCGACATAGCCTCCGCCCTCCTGCCACACGAGGATCCCCAGCACGACGCCGCCCATGCCGATCACCGAGAGAGCGGCCCCCACGAGGTCGATGGAGCGGTCGCCGGTGTACGGCACGTCGCGCACCAGGGGCAGTCCGATCAGGACGATCGCGATGATGAGCGCCTCCAGCAGGAATCCCACGCGCCACGACAGGAACGTCGTGATGACACCGCCCAGCAGCGGCCCGATCGCCGCTGCGATCGCCGCCGCGGCGCCGACGAGCGCATAGACCCTCTTCTGGTGGTCGCCCGCGAAGTTCCCGTGGATGAGGGACTGCATCGCGGGCAGCAGCAGCGAAGCGCCGATGCCGCCGACGAAGGCCCAGAAGACGATGATCGCCGTCAGCCCCTGCGCGAGCGTCATCGCGATCGCGCCGACCGCGTACCCGATGAGGCCGAGGGCGTACGCGCGCTTGCGCCCGATGAGATCGCCCACCTTGCCGCCGATCAGGATGAACGCCGCCGACACGAGCGCCTCGAGGGCGATCGCCCCCTGCACGCCGCTTGCCGTCGTGTCGAGGTCGCGAACGACCGCCGAGATCGACACGTTCATGATCGACGTGTCGACCACGAGCACGAACATCGCCATGGCGAGGAGGATCGCCAGTCGGCGGTTCAGCTTGGCGGGCGCCACGGCATCGCCGGTCATGAGCGAAGCCAAGCAGTGCGGCGAAGTGGGCGGAACGCCGCGGAACGAAGATCACCCGCGTAGGGCGACGCTCCCGCGTGCTCCGCGCTGTCGATGCCCGAATGCAGAGAGACCGACCACACGGGCCGGTCTCTTCACCTTGCTTGCTTGCGCCCCCGACAGGAATCGAACCTGCGACCTTTGGTACCGGAAACCAACGCTCTATCCCCTGAGCTACGGAGGCGTACCGATCGAGGTTATCACCGCCCGCTGAGCGCGCCGTGCAGGCGGCGCCGCTCCGGCACAACGATGATCGCCCCCGGGAGTCGCGGTCCGAAGACCACGCCCGGGGGCGATCGTCAATGCGATTTGCGGTTTCTGTATCCGGTTACCTTGCGGTCACCTCGTTCCTGTTTTCTCTTCGCAGAACCGAAGATACTCACCCGGCGACGGCCGTCAAGACTTCGCGCGGAAGTCATTTCGACGTCATGTTGAAGGTGAGATCCGCAGCTCGGTTCTCAGCCCGCGGACCGGTTCTTGAAGGCGTCCGCGCTCTTGCCCGCACCGTGCGACTTGCCCGGTGCACGCACGCCGTTCACGGTCGACGTGTCGAACGCGAACGTGATCACCGCCGCGGCGATCGCGTCGGAGTTCACGTCGAGCGCGTGCAGGTTCACGTTGCCCTCGAGGTCGTACTCCGCGCGCAGCAGGTCGTACAGGGCGACGTCCTGCCCGGCACCGGTCAGGTTGTCGCACGGCTGGTGGTAGCACGGGTCGTACGCCGCGCCGATCACGCCGCCGTACAGCGCCGCCTCGTCAGCGGTCTTCTTGTCCTCCGCACCGGTGAACAGACCGCCGGCCGGGATGCCGACGTCGATGAACGGCCCGTAGTCGCTGCGGCCCGAGAAGTCGGTGTCCTGGTAGGGCTCGCCGACACTGTCGTAGTAGGCCTCGAAGACATCCTCGATCTCCGCGGAACCCGGCGGGATGAACCCTTCCGGAGCCGTACCGCTCGAGTTGTCGCCGTCGTAGATGCCGAACATGTAATTCGGCGACGCGACCATGTCGAAGTTGAGGTACAGCGCGATGTCGCCCTGCTCCTCCTCGTTCAGGTTCCCGACGTAGTACTCCGAGCCGAGCAGTCCCTCTTCCTCGGCACCCCACCACGCGAAGCGCACGGTGTTGTTGGGCTTCACCTTCTGCATCTGGATCGCCGTCTCCAGCAGCGCGGCGCTGCCCGAGCCGTTGTCGTTGATGCCGGCGCCGTCCTGAACGCCGTCGAGGTGCGCGCCCGCCATCACGACGTTGTCGTCGTTGCCGGCCTTCGTCTCGGCGAGGACATTCCACGCCGTGCGGGTCTCCTCGTCGTAGTCGACCGTCACGGTGACGGTGGCCAACGGGGTCGAGTAGAGGTCCTCACCGACATCCGACGTGACGAAGACAGTCGGAATGGTGAGTCCCGTCGCATCGCCGATCATGTTGAGCAGGCCTTCGCGGTCGTCCGGGATGCTCTGGCCCTCGTTCATGATGATGACGCCGGCCGCACCCGCCGCCTCGGCGTTGAGCGCCTTCACCGCGAATCCGCACGTGCCGCGCTGCATGAGCGCGATCGCCCCCACCGGGAAGCCCGCGAAGTCCGAGGCCTCGCAGCCGCTCGTGTTGCTGTTGGGCGGGTCGTCCTCGTCGACGAGGACGATGCCCACCGGCACGAGCGGACCCGTCGCCGTGCCCTCGGGGCTGCCCGAGTCGAACCGGTTCCGCAGGAAGTCCGTGCCGTCGATGAACGCGCGCGGGTTCGGCGAGATCCGCACGAGCGCGTTGTTCTCATCGAAGTAGGGGAACTCGAACTCCTGAACCACAGGCGAGTAGCCGGCTCCCTCGAGCTGGTCGACGACGTAGTCGACGGATGCCGCGTACCCGTCGCGTCCTGCGGCGCGGTCGCCGTGCTCGTCGGCGATCGCCTGGAACGCCTCGAGGTGCTCCATCACACCCTCGAGCGTGACCGCCTTGGTCAGCTTCTTGACGGAGTTGTTGTTCGGTACGGCGAGTGCGGGTGATGCGATCGCCAGACTTGCGGCGACCGCGCCGACGGCGACGATGGCCGCCGTCCGCGTGTTCCTCTTCAGCATCGTGTGCCCTTTCCGCCGGTGACCCCGATGTCGCCGGCCCTGGCGGTGACACTGTCACACGACCCGAAGCGCGTCCAGACCTCGGAGCCTGTTGCTCACGAAGCCCTCATCTTGCGGATGCGGCGGGAGCGGCGTCCGCCTCTATTCGTGCCCGACGAGCTTCAGCCCGACGACGCAGCCCACGAGCCCGAGGATCAGCAGCAGGCGCACGATCGAGAACGGCTCCGCGCCGGTGATCATCGCGTACGCGACCGTGAGCGCTGCGCCGATGCCCACCCACACGGCGTATGCGGTGCCGGTCGGGATGTCGCGCATCGCCCACGCGAGCCCGCCCATGCTGGCGACGAGCGCGACGCCGAAGACGACGCTCGGCCAGAGCTTCGTGAAGCCCTCCGACTTGCCGAGCGCAGTGGCCCACACGGCCTCGAGCACACCGGAGATGATGAGGATGACCCACGACATGACAGCGTCTCCTGGCCAGTCTTGTCGCACACCGGGTACTGAACCCTCGTCCGGGGATCCTGTCGGGATCCGCGTGCCAGCTTAGCGAGCCGGCCTGGGCAGGGCCTGGGCAACGACGCTCGCGCGAGCGGGCGTCAGACGAGGAACAGCCAGTCGAGCGCACCCGGATTGTGCGCGTGCACGAGCACGAGGAACACGACCGCGTCGAACAGGAGATGCACCGTCACCACGTAGGCGAGCGAGCGCGTCTTCATGAAGATGAAACCCTGCAGGAGCGCGAAGGGGATCGTCAGCAGCGGGCCCCACGCCTGGTAGCCGAGCTCCCACAGGAACGACACGAACACGACCGCCTGCAGGATGTTGGCCTGCCAGTCGGGGAAATGCCGGCGCAGCAGCGCGAAGCACGTGCAGATGAAGAACAGCTCGTCCCAGATGCCGACCGCGCCGACGCCGACGAACAGCCGCGCGATGAGGTCGGGCGTGTCGACGACGGGCCAGTTCGCGTACACGCCCGAGGTGATGAAGTAGAACGGCAAGATCAGCCACCCGAGCGCAAGCACGGCGACGAGCCACAGCCACTGGAACCGCGTCCAGCGCCCTCCCCCGCGCCACGGGAAGCGGATCGCGTGATCGCGGTAGATCCACCGCGACACGACGTACGGGACCACCACGGCGCCGCCGAGCGCGATCGCGAACCGCAGGATCGCGAGGTTGTCGAGCTCCGCCTTCAGCGGGATCGAGCTCACGATGAGCAGGCCGATCGCGATGAGCGAGAGGTCGCGCACGAGATTCGGGGCCCGACGGATGCCGCGGATGTCGCCACCGGCGCCGCCCGACGTCTCGGCTCCGGGTGCGACGGGTGCGGCATCCGTCGTCCGCTCCACCGCGGCCGCGAGCGCGAGCGCCACCGCCAGCAGGACCCATCCGAGCCACGGGATTCGAGCCACGAAGAACGCGGGCGCGGCCAGACACGCGAGCAGGGACGGCGCGAGCGCCCACGACCATGCGGGGCGCACGCCGAGCTCGACGGCGGGATGCGCGGGCACGTCAGGCCGCCCGTGGGGCGGTCATCGGGCGAGCCTGCGGTACGCCAGGTCGCGGATGTCACGACCGGCGCGAGCGCCCTTGCGCTCGAACGCCGTCAGCACGCGACCTTCGTAGCGGTCGGCCCATTCGCCCTCGAAGGCCTTCTCGAAGGCATCCGCCCCGTTCAGCACGTCGCGCATCTGGAGCGCGTAGTCCTCCCAGTCTGTCGCGAGCCGCAGCATGCCGCCGTCGCGCAGCGCCCGTGCTGCCAGCGCGGCGAACTCGGGCGTCACGAGCCGACGCTTGGTGTGCTTCTTCTTGTGCCACGGGTCGGGGAAGAACACCCAGAGCTCCGACACGGATGCCTCGGGCAGCAGGTGCTCGAGCACCTCCGGCGCGTTCGCCTCGACGAGCCGCAGGTTGCGCGCGCCGGCGCGCTCGGCGTCGAGCATCGTGCGGGCGAGCCCGGCCTTGAAGACCTCGATCGCGAGGAAGTCCCACTCGGGGTTCGAGGTCGCCGCGTGGACGATCGCGTGCCCCTGCCCCGAGCCGATCTCGACGACGAGCGGCGCTTCGCGGCCCCACACTGCGGCGGGGTCGATCGGCTCGTCGGCGGCCACGCTCGTCGCGGCCATGCCGCGCGGGACCTCGATCACGTACTGCGGGGCGAGCTCGCTCCACGCGCGCTCCTGCGCCTCGGACATGCGGCCGCTGCGGCGCACGAACGACACCGGCTTGTCGCGGAACAGGCGCGGCGCGGCTGGGGTCTCGCTCACCACTCCAGGCTACGGGACCGCTCACGCGGTCACGAAGTCGATGAGCTCCTCGACGCGGCCGAGGAGCGCGGGCTCGAGGTCGCGATACGACCGCACCGAGCCGAGGATGCGCTGCCACGCACGCGCGAGGTCGGCCTGCGAGTCGGCCGGCCAGCCGAGCGCGCGGCACACGCCCGTCTTGTAATCGACCCCGCGAGGCACCTCGGGCCACGCGGCGATGCCGACGGCATCCGGCTTCACGCATTGCCACACGTCGATATACGGATGCCCCACGATCTTCACGTGCGCGCCGTGGCGGCCGCGCAGCACGGATTCCGCGATGCGCGCCTCCTTCGAGCCGGGCACGAGGTGGTCGACGAGCACGCCGTAGCGTCGCTCGGCCGACGGCGGCTCGTCCTCGAGGAGGGCGGCCAGCAGGTCGACGCCCTGCAGGTACTCCACGACGACGCCTTCGACGCGCAGATCATCACCCCAGATGCGCTCGACGAGCTCGGCGTCGTGGCGCCCCTCGACGAGGATGCGGCTCGCGCGCGCGACGCGGGCGCGTTCGCTCCCGACGGCGAACGACCCCGATGCGGTGCGCGACGGCGCGACGGGCGCCTTCGCCTCGGGGCGCACCAGCACGACGTCCTCGCCGTCGATGAGGAACCCCGCACCGAGCGGGAAGAGGCGCCGCCGTCCGTGCCGGTCCTCGAGCTCGACGTTCCCGCCCGAGAGCCCCACGACCGCGCCGCACCAGCCGTCGTCGGCGACCTCCACGACGAGGTCGCGCTCCGCCTCGATGCGAGGCACCACGCGTCGCGCGCGCTCGCGCCAGCCGGCGGCGAGAACATCGGTTCCGTAGCGGTCGTCCATGGGTCCTCCGAGTCGCACAGGCTACCGGTAGGCGGGCTGAAGACACGGATGCCGCGCGGGCGGCCCACTGGGCGGTATCCGGTCCGCTCCTTGCGGGAGCCGCTGGCTATCGCCCGTCCTCCGCGGCTGAATAGACTCGCGGTGGCGATGTTCGATCGTGCCGAAGGGGGTTCGATGCGTGCTCGGTGGGTCGCGGCGCTCGGTGCGGCGTGGGGGCTGGTGCTCGCGGGTGCCGGCGGTGCTGCGTGGGCGACCGACCCGGTGGAGCTGGGGGCGGGGCGAGTCGTCGACCAGGTCGACGTACTCGGCGGTCAGGTGAACGCCGTCGAGGACCGCCTCGAGGAGCTCTTCGACGACACCGGCATCGACCTGTACGTCGTGTACGTCGACGAGTTCACCAACCCCTCGAACCGCCAGGAGTGGGCCGACCAGGTCGCGCTCGACAACGGCCTCGGCGCGACCCAATACCTGCTCGCGGTGGCCACCGAAGCACGCCAGTACTACATCTCCGCCGACACCGAGGGGCCCATCAGCGGCGAGCAGCTCGATGCGATCGAGCAGTCCATCCGGCCGCAGCTCAGCGACGGCGACTACGCCGGCGCGGCGATCGCTGCCGCTGACGGCTTCGAGACCGCCGCGGGCGGCGGCCAACCGGGCGAGTCGGGCGGCGGAGGGTTCTTCGGCGGACTGTTGATCTTCCTCGTCATCGCGGCGGCGATCGCCCTGATCGTCTGGCTCATCGTGCGCAGTCGCCGCAAGAAGAAGGGCCCCGTCGGCCCCGGCAAGGCGCAGACACCGCTCGAGACGCTCGACACGAAGGAGCTCGCGCGCCGCGCGTCGTCCGCGCTCGTCGAGATGGACGATGCCGTGCGAACGAGCGAGCAGGAGCTCGGGTTCGCGCGCGCCCAGTTCGGCGACGCGGCGACCCAGGAGTTCGCGCAGGCGCTCGAGACCGCCAAGGCGAACCTGAACGAGGCCTTCACTCTCAAGCAGAAGCTCGACGACGGCATCGAAGACACCGAGGAGGAGACCCGCGCGTGGAACGCGCAGATCCTCCAGCTCTGCCAGCACGCCAGCGACGAGCTCGACGAGAAGGCGGCGGCATTCGACGAGCTGCGCAAACTCGAGCAGAACGCACCCGAGGCGCTCGCGCGCGTGCAGGAGGCGCGCGCAAAGGCCGCCGCCTCGATCGACGCGTCGGCCGCCGAGCTTGCGCGGCTGTCCACCCAGTACGCGCCCGAGGCGCTCTCGACGGTCGCCGACAACCCGCAGCAGGCGCGGGACCGCGTCGCGTTCGCCGACGAGCAACTGGCGGAGGCGCAGTCCGCGATCGGCGCGGGCGACGGCGGGCGCGCGGCCGTCAGCATCCGCGCCGCCGAGGAGGCCGTGTCGCAGGCCGTCCTGCTGCAGGAGGCGATCACGAAGGTCGGGACGGACCTGGCGGAGGCCGAGAGGAACGCGGCGGCGCTCATCGCCGAGCTCGAGCAGGACATGGCCACCGCAGCGGCCCTCCCCGATTCCGACGGGCGGGTGGCCGGCGTCATCGCGTCGACGCGCCAGCAGGTCGACTCCGCGCGCCAGAACCTGTCGGGCGGTGCGAAGCGGCCCATCGCGACGCTGCAGGCGCTCGAGGCGGCGAACACCGCGATCGACGGCGTCGTGCAGAACGTGCGCGATGCCGCCGCGCAGGATCAGCGCAATCGCCAGATGCTCGGCCAGCTCATGATGCAGGCGCAGGCGCAGGTCTCCGCCGCCGAGGACTACATCACCGCGCGACGCGGCGCGGTCGGCGCCGAGGCGCGCACGCGCCTCGCCGAGGCCGGCGCGTCGCTCGTGCGCGCGCAGCAGCTTCAGGCGAGCGATCCGGCGCAGGCGCTCCAGTACGCGCAGCGGGCGGATCAGCTCGCGGGTCAGGCCATTCGGTCCGCGCAGAACGACGTCGGCGCGTTCTCCGGCGGCGGCATGCTCGGCGCCCCGGCCGGCGGATCAGGCGGCGGCGGGATGCTCGGCGCCGTGCTCGGCGGCATCGTCATCAACTCGCTGCTCAGCGGCGGGGGCGGCGGACGATCGTCCGGCGGCCTCTCCGGTGGATTGGGCGGAATGCTCGGCGGAGGCGGCGGCGGACGCGGCCGCAGCGGCGGCGGCGGATTCCGGCCCGGAAGCTTCGGCGGCGGCGGCACACGCGGCCGCCGAGGGGGTGGTCGCTTCTAGGCCGCGCAACCTCAGGCCCGCCGCCGGGCCGCCCAATCCCCACGTGACTACCGAGTGAAAGGAATCCCTGTGATGGCAAAGCAGTCCATCTTCGGCCGCATCTCCACCCTGGTGCGCGCGAACATCAACGCGCTCCTCGACCAGGCCGAAGACCCCGAGAAGATGCTCGACCAGCTCGTTCGCGACTACACGAACAGCATCGCCGACGCCGAGTCGGCCATCGCCGAGACGATCGGCAACCTGCGCCTGCTGGAGCGCGACCACCAGGAGGACGTGCAGGCGGCGGCCGAATGGGGCAACAAGGCGCTCGCCGCGAGCCGCAAGGCCGACGAGCTGCGCACCCAAGGCAACACGGCCGACGCCGACAAGTTCGACAACCTGGCCAAGATCGCCCTCCAGCGCCAGATCAGCGCCGAGAACGAGGCCAAGCAGGCCGAGCCGACGATCGCCTCGCAGACCGAGGTGGTCAACAAGCTCAAGGACGGCCTCAACGGCATGAAGCAGAAGCTCGAGCAGCTCAAGAACAAGCGCTCCGAGCTCGTCGCCCGTGCCAAGACAGCCGAGGCGCAGACCAAGGTGCACGACGCGGTCAAGTCGATCGACGTGCTCGACCCGACCAGCGAGCTGGGCCGGTTCGAAGACAAGGTGCGTCGCCAGGAGGCTCTCGCGGCCGGCAAGCAGGAGCTCGCCGCATCGAGCCTCGACGCTCAGTTCAACCAGCTCGACGACATGGGCGAGCTGACCGAGGTCGAGGCGCGCCTCGCCCAGCTGAAGGCCGGAAACGGCCCGGCGCAGAACCAGCAGGCGATCGACGCCCCGTCGGCGCCGTACACGCCGTAAGCGCGCGATCAGCGAAGGCGCCGCACCCGGGACGCGTTCCCGGGTGCGGCGTCTTTTCACGGTCCACCCGGCGTCGGGCACGCGCGCATGCGGAATGATGTGAGGATGACCCGCTACCTCGTCGTGCCCCAGTGGCAGGGCAGCCCCTCCACGCGCGCGATGCAGCTCATCGACGGCGCTCACGCCATCGCGGGCGACCTCCCCCGCTCGGCGACGACGATCCTGGATGTGCCGATCGAGGCCGGCGAATCGCTCGGCACCGGCATCCGTCGCCTGAGCACGCTCCAGCGTGTCCGCGCGCAAGTCGAGGAGGCGCTCTCGTCGCACGACGAGCCCGTGCTCACGATCGGCGGCGACTGCGGGGTCGCGCTCGGTCCGATCGCGCACGCGGTGGCGCGGCATCCGGATCTCGCCGTCGTCTGGGTCGACGCGCACCCCGACTTCAACACCCCCGAGACGTCGCCGTCGGGCGCATTCGCCGGCATGGTGCTGCGCGCGATCGTGGGCGACGGCGATCCCGCGCTCGTGCTCGACGAGGGCGCCGTCGCGCCCGGCCGCGTCGTGCTCGTGGCGACGCGTTCGTACGACGACGCCGAACTCGACGCGATCGAGGAGCGCGGCATCCGGGTCGTGCCGTCCGATGCCCTCGGCGACGCGAACGCGCTCGCCGAGGCGGTCGCCGCGACGGGCGCGGACTCGGTGTACATCCACATCGACGTCGACGCGCTCGACCCTGCCGAGCTCGCCGGCAACGCCCACCCCGAGCCGTTCGGTGTGCGCGTCGCCGATCTCACCGCCGCGATCGGGACTGTGCGCGCCGCCGTGCCGCTCGTCGGTGCGACGCTCGCGGGCTACTCCCCCGCATCGCCGGATGCCGCCACCGACGACCTCGGGGCCCTGCTGCGCATCGTGGGGGCGCTCGCGTGAGCCCGATCCCCACGCCTCCCCCCGGCTGGCAGGAGGCCGCCGAGAGGGCGCTCGCGCGCGGCCGGGCGATCGACCGGTTCATCCCGTCGTTCCTCCTCGACTCGCCCCTCAGCCGCGTCGGCTATTGGTACGGGACCACCGTCGGCTGGGTGTGGGGCACGCTGTGGAGCACCGGACGCATCGAGCGCCGCGAAGGGCTGTGGGTGTTCCGCGGCATGCCGCGCTGGGCGTTCCCGCGCGGAGGCGTGTGCGCGGGCGGCTGCTACCTCACGGGCGATGCCGAGGTCACGGACCACGTGCTGCGCCACGAGGCCGTGCACAAGCGCCAATGGCAGCGATACGGCTTCCTCATGCCCGTGCTGTACCTGCTCGCCGGGCGCGACCCACTGCGCAACAGGTTCGAGATCGAGGCCGGTCTCGAGGACGGCAACTACGTGCCGCGTCAGTCGGCGAGGCGCGGCGCCGCCGCACGCCCGACGCGCAGCACCTGACGGCCCAGCGCGATCACGACCGCGAGTGGGAACACGATCCAGAACAGGTTCGGCAGCACCGCGACCATGAGGAAGCCGACGATGTCACCGCGCTCGAGCGACTGGCGCGTCATCTCGAGGCCGCTCGACGCCTCGACGAGGAAGTAGATCACGGTCTTCCAGAACGTCGCGGTCGTCACGATCAGACCGACGACGACACCCGACCACTTCTTCGCGTGGAACAGCGCCCACACGATGAAGACGACCTCGACGAGGTTGGCCCAGCTCTGGGCGCTGCCGAACGCGTCGAACTGTCCGTACCGGTGGTCGAACGTGCCGTAGAACACGTGCCCCGGCCAGAAGCCCGCGAGCGGGCCGCCCGCGTGCGAGAGGGGCCCGAGCAGCACGTAGCAGGCGTCGTAGGTCTGGATGATCGCGGAGATCGTGAGCCACACGATGACCCACGTGGGCATGCGCAGGTCACGCGGATCGACGGTCGGGGGCGAGGGCGCGGGGGCGGCGTCGACGGAGGTCATGCGCGCGAGTGTAGCGACGGGTGAGGCGGGGCCGCGGGAGGCGCACAGCGACCGCGAACCGGGCCCTGAGCGAGGATCGCCAAGACGCGACGAAGAGGCTCACGCGCGGCGCGCTACGACTCGCTCAACGGCCGGAGCGGAAGTCAGCGGGTGGTGAGCCCGTACTCCTCGGGAGCGTGGATCTCGGCGGGGTCGACGCCGAGACGCGTCGTCAGGTGATCGACGATGTCAGCCGTGCCGAGGTAGCCGCCGAGGAGGAACACGCGCGTGTGGTCGTCGTCGGCGCACATCATCTCGTCGGCCCACGCCGTGACGGCGCGGGACAGCGCCTGGCCCGGAGCGCATGCGCGCCCCGTCCCCGGGTCGCCCGTGCGGCGGGAACGATCGAGCCACGTCACGATCATGCGCGGCGGCACGTCGAGGGGCGTCTGCCACGAGGCATCCGGCACTTCGACGAAGACCCGACCCGTCGAGCACAGCGGGAGCGTCGTCAGCAGAGCCTCGAGGTCGGTCAGCGACGTCTCGTCGGCCGTGATGAGGTGCTGCACGCGCGAATGACGCGGCGCGCGGCACGCGGCGGGGCTGTGCTCGCCGGCGTGACGCGCGGTGCGGTGCGGTGCGGGGGTGCTCATCTCCCCTTCACTATACCGCGAACGAAGGGTTGCCTAACCTCACTCCCATCGAGCGGAAGCCGACTCACTCGACGAGCACGCGGCGCAGCTCGCGAAGCTCGTCGTCGGAGAGGCCGCTCGCCAGCAGGTAGTCGGAAGCGGATCCGAACCGTGCCGTGAGGTCGCCGAGCAGGCGCCGCATGACGGGTGCGGGCGAGCGCGTGGCGAGCTCTTCGAGATGGCGGGCACGCGGATGCAGCGCCCGCAGCCGCTCGATCACACCGCGGTTCCGCCACGCCGGCAGCAGCCCCTCGGTGCGGGCGTAGTCCGCGATCACCGCGTCCTCTTCGACACCCGCTGCCGCGAGCGTCAGGGCGACGGCGACGCCCGTGCGGTCCTTGCCGACGGTGCAGTGCACGAGCACGGGCTGGTCCGACACGATCCCCCGCACGACCTGCACGACCCGCTCGGCGGAGTCGTCGACGAGCCGGCGGTACATCTCGTCGAGCGAGATGTCGTTCTCGAAGAACGACGCGACCGAGCCGAGGAACAGCGGAACGCGGACGATCTCGGATGCGACGCCCGCCGGGCTCGGCGCGTGGAGCACCTCCTCGTCGGAACGCAGGTCGATGATGCGGCGCAAGCGGAGCCCCGAGAGGTCCTCGATCCCGCGAGCCTCCAGCTGGGCGAGGTTTCCCGAGCGGTACAGCACGCCGTGGCGCGTGCGGCGATCGCCGGCGGGCAGCCCGCCGACGTCGCGCAGGTTCACCGCGCCCGCGACGAGCGGAGCGGGCGTGCCATCGGGAGAGTCCGCGGCCGTCACCAGGCCCTGCCCGCGGCCGCGTCGCTGTCCTCTCCGGCGAGGTCCTCGCGCGGCGGGACGGCGTAGCGGCCGGCGATCGCGATGCGGTTGAACGCGTTGATCGACACGAGGATCCAGCTCAGCGCGACGTACTCCTGCTCGCTGAGGATCCCGCCGACGCGGTCGTACACGTCGTCGGGGATGCCGTCCTCCGCGATGAAGGCGAACGCCTCCGCGAGTTCGAGTCCGGCCCGCTCGCGCTCGGTGAACACGCCCGAGTCACGCCACACGGGCAGCTGCGCGATCGTGTCGAGCGTGACGCCGGCCTTCTCCGCGCGTTCGACGTGCACGCGCACGCAGTACGCGCAGCCGTTGAGCTGCGACGTGTGGATCTGCACGAGCTCCTTGAGACGGTCGTCGATGCCCGCCTCGACCGAGAGCGCGCCCACCGTCTTCGAGAACGCGGCAAGCGCCTGGTAGGCCGGAGGCGCCGACCGCGACAGGTGCACTCGCCGTTCGTTCGTCATTCCGCCAGCCTACCCACGGCCGCCGCCGACGGATCGGCGGCGCACCCGCCGCCCGCGCGCGTCAGAATGGCGGGGTGATCGAACCCGACGACGAGTTCTCGTTCCTCCCCGAGCAGGCAGCCGAAGCCGGCCTCACCGGCCCGGTCCCCCACGGCGAACGCCTCACCCTGACACTCCCCGACGGACGCAGGCTGAGCGCGCTGCGGTTCGGCCGCCCCTCGACGGGTTCGGGAATCGAGAGCGACGCGCCACCCGTCGTCACGCTCCTGCACGGAGCGGGGCTGAACGCCCACACGTGGGACACGACGATCCTCGCGCTCGGCCTCCCCGCGCTCGCGATCGACCTGCCCGGTCACGGCGACTCGTCGTGGCGAGAGGATGCCGCTTATGTCGCGCGCGTGCTCGCACCCGACGTCGCGGCGGGGCTGGAGGCCTGGACGGACCGCCCCCAGGTGGTCGTCGGACAATCGCTCGGCGGTCTCACCGCCGCGGCGCTCGCCGCGTCGCGGCCCGACCTCGTGCGACGTCTCGTCGTCGTCGACATCACGCCGGGAGTCGACCCGAACGCGGGCCCCGCACAGGTGCGCGAGTTCTTCGCGGGGCCGACCTACTGGGCGTCCCGCGACGAGCTCGTCGACCGCGCCCTGCAGTTCGGGCTGGGCGGCGGCTCGCGCCGCAAGGCCGAGCGCGGCGTGTACTTCAACTCCCGCATCCGTTCCGACGGCCGTGTCGAATGGAAGCACCATTTCGCGCACCTCGCGAACGCGATGGCCGCCGCGGCGGCCGCAGGTCACGCTCCGGCTGCGCCCGACGACGCGCTCGCGCGCGTGCTCGGCGACAGCGGCTGGGAGGACCTCGCCCGCACGACGGCGCCGGTGACGCTCATCCGCGGCGCGAACGGGTACGTCACCGCGGAAGACGCCGACGAGTTCGCGCGGCGCGTGCCCGCGGCATCCGTCGAGTCGATCGCCGGCGGCCACAACCTCCAGGAGGACAGCCCGGTCGACCTCGGGCGGCGTATTGCCGAGATCACGGCAGAAGTCGACTGATCTCGGACTGATCGCGGGCGGGTAACGATTTCGGCGTGTGTGACGTTTCGTTTTGCAACCGGGCCCGCCGCTCAGGCACGATCCCTACGCTGACTCCTACAGGAACCACAGCCTTTGCACCGCCGACATGGCACGGCCCATCCGGCCGGCGCCGCCCGTGATGCAGCCGAAAGGACCTCCGATGCTCCGCCGCACTGCCCTCCTCGCCACAGCCGGCCTCGCTGCCGCGGCACTCGCTCTCAGCGCGTGCACGGCCTCGCCGAGCCCTGACTCGACAGGCGGCGAACCCGACCCCGACGCGTCGCTCACCGTCGGCCTCGTGCTCGAGCCCGACAACCTCGACATCCGCCGCACGAGCGGCGCGGCGCTCGAGCAGGCGCTCATCGACAACGTCTACGAGGGTCTCGTCACGCGGGCCCCCGACGACGGCAACGTCATCGTGCCGAAGCTCGCCTCCGACTGGGAGGTGTCCGAGGACGGGCTGACCTACACCTTCACGATCCAGGAGGGCGTGACGTTCCACAACGGCGAGCCGCTCACGGTCGACGACGTCGTGACCTCGCTCACCGAGGTGAAGGACGACGAGTCGCTGCAGGGTCACGGAGACCTCGCGGGCGTCACGTCGATCACGGCGCCCGACGAGTCGACGGTCGAGATCGTGCTCGCCGCGCCGAACATCGACTTCCTGTTCTCGCTCACGGGTCGCGCCGGACTCGTCTTCAAGGCCGGCGACACGACCGACATGAACAACGCCGAGAACGGCACCGGTCCGTTCACGATCGCCGACTGGACCGAGGGCGACAGCATCACCCTCGCGCGCTACGACGACTACTGGGGCGAGCCGGCGGGTGTCGCCGAGGTCGTGCTCCAGTACATCCCCGACTTCACGGCCGGTGTGAACGCGGCGCTCGACGGCAGCGTCGACGTGCTGACCGCGGTCGACGCGACCCTCGCGCCGCAGCTCGACGGCACCGGCTTCACGCTCACGACGGGCGAGACGACCGACAAGGGCACGCTCGCGTTCAACAACCAGCGCGCTCCGCTCGACGACCCGCGCGTGCGCGAGGCGCTGCGCCTCGCGATCGACCACGAGGCCCTCATCGAGGCGCAGGGCGCCGCCGAGACGCTGTACGGTCCGATCCCGCCGCTCGACCCCGGGTACGAGGATCTCTCCGACGTCGCGCCGTACGACCCCGAGCGCGCGCGCGAACTCCTCGCCGACGCGGGCCAGGAGGACCTCAGCCTCACACTCACCATCCCGGCCGTGTACGGCACCACCGTGCCCACCTTCCTCGTGTCGGCGTTCGACGACGTGGGCGTCGAGCTCACCGTGGAGTCCGTGGAGTTCCCCACGTGGCTGCAGGACGTCTACACGAACAAGGACTACGACCTGAGCTTCGTGCTGCACGTCGAGGCGCGCGACTTCGGCAACTTCGCCAACCCGGACTACTACTTCAACTACGACAACCCCGAGGTGCAGGACCTCTACGCGCGGGCGCTCGCGACCACCGATGAGGACGAGTCGGACGATCTGCTGCGGCAGGCGGCGCGCATCGTGTCGGAGGAGCACGCCGCCGACTGGCTCTACCTGGGCAACACGATCACGGCGGTCGGACAGGGCGTGAGCGGGTTCCCGGTGAACTCCATCAACGTTCGCCTGAACCTGGCTGACGTGACAGTATCTCGGGGGTGACCCGGTACGCGCTGACCCGGCTGGCCCTGCTGCTGGTGGGGCTGCTGGTGGCGAGCCTGCTCATCTTCTTCACGCTGCGGGTCCTCCCCGGTGATGTCGCCCAGCTGATCGCCGGGACCCAGGGCTCGCCGGAGCAGGTCGCGGCCATCCGGGAGCGCCTCGGCCTCGACCGGCCGCTGTGGGAGCAGTACTTCGAGTGGATCGGGGGCGTCCTGCGCGGCGACCTCGGCACCTCGCTCGTCAACGGCCGGTCGGTGGGCGCCGAGCTCGTCCAGAAGGCTCAGGTGACGGTGCCGCTCGGGCTCATGTCCCTGCTCATCGCGCTCGTGTTCGCGGTGCCGCTCGGCGTGCTCTCGGCCGTGCGGCGGCGGCGCGGCGCGGGCACCGCGATGAGCGTCGGCGCGCAGACCCTCGCGGCGGTTCCGGTCGTGTGGGCGGGCATGATGCTCGTGATCGTGTTCGCGGTGTGGCTCGGATGGCTTCCCGCACAGGGCTTCCCGCGCACAGGCTGGTCCACGCCGTGGCTCGCGATCCGGTCGCTGCTGCTCCCCGCGATCACGATCGGGATCGTCGAAGGCGCGATGCTCCTGCGGTTCGTCCGCTCCGCGACGATGCAGGCGATCGGCCAGGACTACGTCCGCACGGCCGCGGCGAAGGGCCTCACGAAGAACCAGGCACTCCTTCGACACGGATTGCCGAACGTCGGCCTGTCGATCATCACGGTGCTCGGACTCCAGGTCGCGGGCATCATCGTCGGCGCCGTCGTGATCGAGCAGCTGTTCACGCTGCCGGGGATCGGGCGGATGCTGGTCGCCGACGTCGGCGGACGCGACCTCGTCAAGGTGCAGGGCGAACTCCTCGTCCTCACCGGCTTCGTGCTGATCATCGGATTCCTCGTCGATCTCGTCCACCGCGTGCTCGACCCGCGTCAGCGAGAGGCGGCGTGATGCATCGGCTCGCGTGGCTGCGGCGCCTGTGGCGCATCTCGACCGGGCGCTTCGGGCTCATCGTCGTCGCGGTCGTCCTGATCGCGGCGGTCGTCTCGATCTTCTGGACGCCGTTCGACCCGCGCGACGTCGACATCGCGAACCGCTGGGGCTACCCCGGCTGGCCGCACCTGCTCGGCACCGACGGCAACGGCCGCGACATCCTGAGCCTGTTGATGGCGGGCGCCCGCACGACGGTGTACGTCGCGGTCGGCGCGGGCGTCGTCGCCACCGTGATCGGCATCGCGTTCGCGGCTCTCGGTGCGCTCACCGCACGGTGGGTGCGCGAGTCGGTCGCGGTCTTCATCGACGTGCTCATCGCGTTCCCGGTGCTCATCATCGCGATGATGATCTCCGCCGTGTGGGGCGGATCGCTCGGCGTCGTGATCTGGTCGGTCGGCATCGGCTTCGGCGTCAACATCGCGCGGGTGACGCGCCCCGAGCTGCGGCGCGTGCTGCACAGCGAGTTCGTGCTCGCCGGCAAGGCGTCGGGCCTCAGCCCCGCGCAGAACCTGTGGCGCCATCTCCTGCCGAACGTCGCCCCCGTGTTCATCGTGCAGCTGTCGTGGTCGATGGCCGTGGCCGTGCTCGCCGAAGCCGGCCTGTCGTATCTCGGCTTCGGCGCGCCGGTGACCGACCCGTCGTGGGGACTGCTCCTGGCCGACGTGCAGCGCTACATCGGCATCCACCCGCTGTCGGTCGTGTGGCCGGGCCTCACGATCACGCTCACCGTCCTCGGGCTCAACCTCGTGGGCGACGCGCTTCGCGAGGCCACCGACCCGACGCTCTCGCGCGGTCGCGACCCGCTCGCTCCCCCGCGCGGCGCGATCCGCCACGTGCCGGAGGTGGTGTCGTGAGCGAGCGGTACGCCTCCTGGGCGCGCCGGCGCGCCGATCGCCCGAAGGGGGCGATCGCATGGGCCTGAGCGTCACGGACCTCACGATCGACATCGCCGGTCGCCGCGTCGTCGACGGCGTCTCGTTCGACGTTCCCGACGGCGCGCGTGTCGGGATCATCGGCGAGTCCGGATCCGGCAAGTCGCTCACGGCGCTCGCCATCATGGGACTCCTCCCCGAGGAGGCGACGGCGGGCGGCAGCATCCGCTGGAACGACCGCGAACTGCTGGGACTGTCGGATCGCGAGCTCGCCGGCGTTCGCGGCGACGAGATAGGCATCGTGTTCCAGGAGCCGCAGACCGCGCTCAACCCCATCCGCACGGTGGGCCGCCAGATCGCCGAGCCCATCCGCATCCACGAGGGCGCCAGCAGGAAGGAGGCGTGGGCGCGGGCCGTGAAGGCGGCCGAGCGGATGCTCCTCCCCGACCCCGAGCGCATCGTCAAGCGCTACCCGCACCAGCTCTCGGGCGGCCAGCGTCAGCGCGTCGCGATCGCGATGGCGCTCGTCGGCCGCCCGCGACTGCTCATCGCCGACGAGCCGACGACCGCGCTCGACGTGACGATCCAGGCCGAGATCCTCGAGCTGCTGCGCGACCTCGTCGACGACGCCGGAATGTCGCTCGTGTTCATCACGCACGACCTCGCGGTGCTCTCGCAGATCGCGGAGTTCGGCGTCGTGCTCGAGCACGGGAAAGTCGTCGAGTCGGCGCCCGTCGCGACGCTCCTGACCTCGCCGTCGTCGCCGGTCACGCAGGGGCTCCTGCGCGACGCGACGGCGACGCTGTGGCGCCCGGAGGGGGTCTCGTGAACGGCGACGTGCTCCTTCGCGCCCGCGGGCTCACGCGGCGGTATCGACGTGCCAAGACGGGGCTGTTCGAGCCGAAGAGCTTCACGAACGCGCTCGAAGACGCCGACCTCGACGTGCGGGAGGGCAGCGCGGTCGGGATCATCGGCGAGTCCGGATCCGGCAAGTCGACGCTCGTGCGGCTGCTGCTCGCGCTCGACACCCCGACATCGGGCACGGTCGAGTTCGACGGGCGGGAGGTGGATGCCGCGGCATCCGCCCGTCGCCTGCATTGGCTCCGCCGCGAGACCGGCATCGTCTTCCAGGACCCGTACGCATCGCTCGACCCGCGCATGAGCGTCGGTCGCATCGTCGGCGAGCCCCTGTGGGCACTCGGCATCGAGGGCGACCGGCGTGCCCGCGTGCGGGAGGTGCTCGAGGAGGTCGGTCTCGAGGCGGCGATGGCCGACCGGTTCCCGCACGAGTTCTCGGGCGGTCAGCGGCAGCGGATCGCGCTCGCGCGAGCGCTCGTGCACCGCCCTCGGCTGCTCGTCGGCGACGAGCCGCTGTCGGCGCTCGATGTCACGGTGCGTGCGCAGATCCTGCAGCTCATCGCCGAGCTGCGGGCGCGCGACGGACTCACGCTCATCATGGTGTCGCACGACATCGGCGTCGTGCAGAACCTGTGCGACGAGGTCGTCGTCATGAAGGACGGGCGCATCGTCGAGGAAGGACCCACCGAGAAGGTGCTGCTGCAGCCGCAGGTCGCGTACACGCGGCGCCTGCTCGCGTCGATCCCCGTGATCGAGCAGGGTCCGCGGTCGTCCTGACCCGTTCGGTCTGACGCTCGCGCTGCCGAAACCCGCACGCGCGATCGGCGAGAACAGCAGCGGATGCCGGCGACGACAGCGCGGGCGCCGAAGGGCGCCGCGAGAGCGCGCGCCGCGCCGACCCCGTCGGAGGGGACGACTAGCCTCGGGGCATGCCCCACGCGATCGTCCCCCCATACCTCCTGGCGCGCATCGCGTCGATCCGTGAGCCCGAGTTCGCACGCGCCGCCGAAGCCGCGCGCGAGACGCTCGCGGTGCAGCGCGCGTACCGACCGCCCCGGCGTTCGCGTCTGCGGCTCTCGCTCGACGGCGCCGACACGCTCGTCGCCGAGACGACTCCCGCTCCCGACCGCACGATCAGCGACGCGAAGAACCGCGAGGAGCTTCCGGGCGTCGTCGTGCGCCGCGAAGGCGATCCGCCCACGGGCGACACCGCCGTCGACGAGGCGTTCGACGGCCTCGGGTCGACGTTCGACTTCATGTGGGACGCGTTCCTGCGCGACTCGATCAGCGGCGCCGGATCCGAGCTGCTGGCGACGGTCCACTTCGGTCGCGACTACGACAACGCGTTCTGGGACGGGCGCCGGATGGTGTTCGGCGACGGAGACGGCGAGATCTTCGCGGGCTTCACCGGCTCGCTGTCGGTCATCGCGCACGAGCTGGGGCACGGCGTGATCGAGTCGGCGGGCGGTCTGCTCTACCGCGGGCAGTCGGGCGCACTCAACGAGTCCATCGCCGACGTCTTCGGCGCGCTCGCCGAGCAGCACCGCGCCGATCAGACTGCCGACCAGGCGTCGTGGCTCATCGGCGAGGGCATCTTCACCGACGCGGTCGAGGGGCGAGCGCTGCGCTCGATGATCGAGCCGGGCACCGCGTACGACGACGACGTCCTGGGCCGCGACCCGCAGCCTGCCCACATGAGCGACTACATCGTCACGACCGACGACAACGGCGGGGTGCACCTCAACTCCGGCATCCCGAACCGCGCGTTCGCCCTCGCCGCGACGACGCTCGGCGGCCGCGCGTGGGAGCGCGCAGGGCTCGTGTGGTACCGCGCGCTCACGTCGGGCACCCTCTCGCGCACGGCGGACTTCGCCCAGTTCGCGGCGGCCACCCTCGCGGCCGCCGAGGCGGAGTACGGTGAAGAGTCGGAGGAGGTCGACGCCGTGCGATCCGGATGGGTCGGTGTCGGCGTCATCGGGAATGGACGAGACGAGCAGCCGCGCGCCTGACGAACGCCACTCACCCGAACCGCTCGTCGTCGCGGTGAAGCGCACCGGCGGCTTCGCCGGGCTCACTCGCACGTGGACGGCCGAGGCGCGGGGGGACGAGGCATCCGAACTCGTCGAACTCGTCCACCGCTGCCCGTGGGACGAACCGGTCGATTCCGACCCGCGCGGCGCGGACCGCTTCCAATGGAACATCCGCGCACGGTGCGGCGTCGACGAGGATCGCGCCGCTGAGCTGCCCGACCACGCGGTCAAGGGCCCGTGGAAGGAGCTCATCGACGCCGTGCGCGAGTGGAGCGAGAGTGAGCGTCGGCCGGCGCAGCAGCGCTGATCGCACTCCCCGACCGACTCGCGACGTCAGCGTCGGTGTGCTCGGCCCGTGGCGGCGAGCAGGAGACCCAGGGCGAGCATGAGCGCAGCGGCCCCGATCGCAGCGGCGGCGATCTCTCCGCCGGTGGGCGGCAAGGGGGGCACGACTCGCACGATCGCCTGGGCGGAGCCGTCGACGTCGCAGCCGGTGAACGGGGCGGCGAGGAGTACCTGAACATCGGATGCCTCGCACAGCACTTCACCGGTCGGATCGACCGGGGTACCGGTCACGACCGCGGTGTTGACCGTGGTCTCCGCCACGAACATCGTGCAGCGGAAGATCCACGTCTCGTCCGCCTCGTCCTCGAAGATGCTGTCGGGTGTGTCGAGGAGCCCGTCGGCGTCGGTGTCACCGCTGACATATGCGACCGGACTGCAGGTGTCGTCCGCGATCGTCTCGGCGACGTTCGCAAGGGGGACATCGCCCGTGTTCGTGACCTCATACGTGTAGGTGACATTTCCGCCCGGCGCGACCACGGTCGTCGGATCCGCCGTCTTGGTGATAGCGATGCCCGGCTGGAAGGTCGCGACAGACTGGACGTCCGTGTCGGCGACGAGGAGGTCCAGGCCGATCATGGTTCCGCCGTGCCCGGTAACGGTTGCGAGGTTGAGAGTCGGCCGGTTGATGGCGGCCGTGCATGTGTACAGCCACGTGTCGTCGCGGTCGAGGACGTCGTCCGCGCCGGGAGCGGGATCCACCCGCTCGGGCAGTCGGCAGTCCGGCAGCGGCGGGCGTGCAATGTCGAAGAGGTTCACGTCGACGAGGGCGTCGTTCGCGGGATCGGGACTTGTGCCGGCGTTCGTCACGGTGAACGTGTACGTGACCTCCGAGCCGAGGAGCACCAGGTGGTCCGACACCTCCTTCTCGAGGGCGATCGCCGGATCGATGACGCTCACCTCAGCCTGCGCCGCGGCTTCGTAGGTGTTGCCGAGCGGATCGACGCCTGTGACGGTCGCGACGTTCACGTCGGTGAGGTCGCCCGTGTTGTCGAGCGTGCGCTCGCAGGTGAAGATCCAGGTCTCCGAAGCTGCGCCGTTCGCGCCCTCGAGGAGCCCGTCGCCATCGGTGTCGCCGGACTGGTACAGGGGCGGGCCGCACTTGTCGTCGACGAGCACACCGGGCACGAGCGCGACATCTCCCGTGTTGGTCACCTCGAACACGTACGTGACCTCGGTGCCGGCCCGCACCGCGCTGACCGGCTGCCCGTTGACGGTGGGGACCTTCGTGAGCGCGATCGCGGGCTCGATGACGAGCACCTGCGCGATGTCCGTGTCGGACACCGCCTGCGTGAGGTCTGTGCCGGGGATGAATCCCGTGCCCGTGACCTCGGCCGTGTTCTGCACGATCGCCGACTCGGCGCCCGTGGGCGGCGGCGTTCCTTGGCTGCGCTGGAGGGGGGTCTCGCACGTGTACTGCCAGACCTCGCCCAGTCCTAGAACGCCGTCGCCACCCTCATCGCCGCTCGGTCCCGTCACGGCGGCGCACGTGTCGTCCACGAGGGCGACGTCCTCGATCGGGGTGAACCCCGTGTTCGTCACCTCGTACGCGTACCGGGCGGGGCGCGGGTCGGGGAAGTCGGGACCTGAGACGGGCTCCGCCGCGGGGTCGACGACGACCGGCACCAACGCGGTCTTGACGACCTCGATCGACGGCGACACGACGAGCACGACCGCCTGGTCCGTTCGCGTGAGCGGGTCGCCGGCGGGAAGTCCGCCTACGACCGGCTGTCCCTGGATCTCGGCCGTGTTGAGGGTGTTCGCGGTGATGATCGCGCCGCACGTGAAGCTCCACGATTCGCCGGGGTTCATCAGGCCGTCGCCGTCGTCTCCCGACTGCAGAACAACGGGAGCGCATCGGTCGTCCGCGATCCAGTCCGGCCGCCCCGAGGGGAGCGCCAGGTCGGCGGTGCCGGCGTTCGTGGCGACGTACGTGTAGGTGACCGCCGTCCCGGGGAAGACCAGAGAGGCGCTCACGGTCTTCACGAGCTGCAGATCGGGATACTGCACATCGACGCCGGCAACATCGGTGGCCGTCACCGGCGGACCGGGAAACGGCTCGAGCGTCGGTGACACCGGGTTCAAGGGCGTCCCCGAGACGGTCGCAGTGTTGTCCACGGACGAGGTTGGCGAAGACGGGCAGCTGTACGTCCACGTCTCGCCGATGTCGAGGATCTCGTTGCCGTTGGGATCGGGGTCGCGGTCGGGGTCCGTGCACGGCGGCGTATCGTCGACGAGCTGGACCGAGCCGAGAGGCGTGTCACCGGTGTTCGTCGCGGCGTACGTGTACATGACCTGCTCTCCGGTCACGATCGTCACCGACTCCTGGCCGTTGACGAGCTTCGTCAATGAGATCGAGGGGATGTACACGTCGACGTCGTCCTGCGCGGTGCTGCTCACAACGGCGCCCGACGGATCCGTTCCCTGCACCGTGATCGTGTTGACGATGTTCAGTGCGCCGAGCACGCTCGCCGGGGCACGCGCGACCCGCTCGCACCTGAACACCCATGTCTCAGTGAGGTCCAGCTTGCCGTCGCCGTTGACGTCGCCGGAGTTGGGCTCACCCGTCGCCGGAGTCACCGGCGAGCAGCGGTCGTCGCTCATGACGAGGTTCGAGAGCGGGGTGTTGCCTGTGTTCGTCACCGCATAACTCGAGGTGACGCTCGTGGGCGGGACGAGGTCGCCGCGCACCTCCGTCGGCGAGTTCACCTTGGTGACCGCGATGCCGGGCGCGTAGTCGAACGAGTTGTAGACCGAGCACGTGCCGATCTCGTTCCCGATGCCCGTCAGCTCGAACGTCGCCTCACCCGCGGCGACGCTCAACTCGCCGGCGACCTCTCGGACGCCTCCGAACTCGTTCCTGAACTCGCACCGGAAGTCGTTCGCCGGCCCGGGCCGGCCGGGCGTGAATCCCGGCTGCGCGATCTCGGCCACCGAAGCCCCCGAAAGGACGTCCGGAACGGTCGGCTCCCATTGGAACTGCGCGAATCCCGTCGGCGACGTCTCGACCGTCGCGGACGGTCCCATCGCCCCCTCCGGAAGCACCCAGTCGAAGCCGCCGGGCACCGTCGGCGTGACGGTCATCTCCCAACCGCCGGCAGGGGCGTACGTCGCGTCCGAAGCGGATTGCGCGAACTTGCGGATCGTGAGCGACGGCGAACACAGATCGAGCACGAGCGCCCGCACGGCGGATGCGAGATCCGCGAAGTCGGCCACGAGGGCGACATCCGTCGTCTCTACATCGAACTCGGTGACCGTTCGTGCGATGTCCGTCCCGGAGATCTGGGTCAGGCGTGCGACGCTCGCATCGTTCTGAAGCGCTTCGCCCACCCCGACCGCGAGGATGCGCGCGCCGGTCTGCTTGACGGAGTTCGCACGCGTCACGGCGCGGTCGAGGGTGATGCCCGCCACGGTGCTCGTCCGATCGGTTCCCACTCCGACGTCGGGCGGAGGTCCCGGGCTGAACGGGTCGCCCGGCTCGCTGAAGTCGTACGCCGTGGGGTCGCCGTCGGTGATGTAGACGACGAGGTCCCCAGCATCCGCGGCCGTCTGCCGCAGCGATTGGTCCCAGTTCGTGTACTGGGTGCTCGAGTTGGAGGCGACCCAGCTTCCGGACTGTTGCGGGTTGCCGCTGTTGAAGCGCTTGATCTCGACGGCGCTCGGCCGTGGCGGCAGCGGGTTGTAATACCGGTCGATCGCGTCGCGGAACACGCCTCCCGGAGCGAGGCTCGCATTCGTCACTTCGGCCCGCGGTGCGAGCTGCTCAGAGAGGGATGCGAACTGCAGCACGCGCGCCGTCGATCCAGTGTCGGCGAACGCCTCGAGGAAGGCCTCGGCCGCTGTGCGGACCTGGCCGACGGCACCGGCCGTCTGCACCGAACCGGATGCGTCGAGCACGAGTGTCACGCCGAGACCGCACTGCGCGGGGATCGTCGGGTTCGGAAGCGGATCCGCGGCCGAAGCAGGCGCCGCCGGCCCCGCGACCACTGCGAGACCAGCGACAAGCGCGGCTACCGCGGCGGTCGCCGCGGTGCGGATGGCCCTGCGCTGGGGCGCACGCGTCACAACCCACAATCTGCCACAGGAGTCACTCGCGTACCAGGGTTGTTGTCGCGGACCTCAGCGGCCGAACAGTCCGCGCTTACGCTTCGCGGGTGTGAGCGACTTCTGCAGGTAGATGGTGCCGAGCCAGCGACCGAACTTGAACCCCACGCGGCCCATGCGGCCCACCTCGACGAAGCCGAGCTTCTCGTGCAGCGCGAGCGACGCCTCGGCGCCCTTGTCGCTGATGACGGCGACCATCTCGCGGATGCCGCGCTCCTCGCACGCCTCGATGAGCGCTTCCAGCAGTGCGCGACCGAGCCCCTTCCCGGCGGCCGCCTGGCCGAGGTAGATCGAGTTCTCGACCGTGTAGCGGTAGGAGGACTTGCCCGACCACGGAGACACGAGCGCGTAGCCGAGGATCTGCCCGCTCGGCGACTCCGCGACGAGGAACGGGAGGTCGAGCTTCGAGAGGTAGGCGAACTTGTCGCGCCACTGCGCGATCGTCCACTTCTTCTCGTCGAACGTGACGACCGAGTTCGTCACGTAATGGTTGTAGATCTCGCGGATGTCGGGGAGGTCTGCCTCGCGAGCGGGACGGATCTCATACGAGAAGGGGCGCTCCGGCTCCGGTTGCTTGCGCAGATGGCGCGGCAGCCGTCTGCGGCTCTTCTCGTACTCCTCCTCCAGCACGCGAGACAGCCTACGCGTCGGCGTCAGTCGGGCAGGCGCCAATCCACAGGCTCGGCGCCTTGATGCACGAGCAGGTCGTTGGCGCGCGAGAACGGGCGCGAGCCGAAGAACCCGCGGCTGGCCGAGAGCGGCGACGGATGCGGCGACTCGATGATCGGCGTGCTCCCGAGCATCGGGCGGAGGTTGCGCGCGTCGTTTCCCCACAGGATCGCGACGAGCGGTCCGCCGCGCGCGACGAGCGTGCGGATCGCGTGCTCGGTGACCTTCTCCCACCCCCACCCGCGGTGCGACGCGGGAGCGCCCGGAGCGACCGTGAGCACTCTGTTGAGGAGCATCACACCACGGTCGCTCCACGCCGACAGGTCGCCGTGCGATGCGGGCGGGATCCCGAGGTCGGTGTGCAGCTCCTGGTAGATGTTCGCGAGGCTGCGCGGGAGCGGGCGCACGTGGCGGTCGACTGCGAACGACAGCCCGATCGGATGCCCCGGGGTCGGGTACGGGTCCTGCCCGACGATCAGGACCCTGACCTCGGCGAGGGGACGCTGGAATGCGCGCAGCACACGGTCGCCCGTCGGCAGGTACCGGCGGCCCGCAGCGGTCTCGGCGCGCAAGCGGTCTCCGAGCGCCGCGATGTCGGGTGCGACGGGCGCGAGCGCGGTCGCCCACTCCGGGTCGAGCAGCCCGGCCTCGGCGAGCTGCGGCAGGGTCATCGCCACCCCGGCCGACCCCCTAGAGGCGCTCGGCGCCGCGCACGCGCAGCGGACCGCGGGCGAGCAGATGCTGGGCCGATTGCGCGACCGGACGCATCGTCACGAGGTCGAGGTTCACGTGCCCGGGCAGGTTCAGCGAGAACGCGATGACCTCGGCGACGTCATCCGCCGTCAGCGGGTTCTCGACCCCCTCGTACACGCGCGCCGCGGCCGCGGCGTCACCGCCCAGGCGGTTGAGTGTGAACTCCTCGGTGTGCACCATGCCCGGAGCGATCTCGATCACGCGGATGGGCTCCCCGTTCAGCTCGAGCCGCAGCACGTGGGCGACCATGCCCTCCCCCGCCTTCGCGGCGTTGTAGCCGCCGCCACCGGGGTACGGCGTGAAAGCCGCAGTCGACGTCACGAACAGAGTGTCGGCGTGGCCGGACTCCGCGGCCCCCGCGCGCAGCAGCGGCAGCAGCGCGGCGACCAGCCGCTGCGCCGAGAGCACGTTCACGTCGAACATCCACTGCCAGTCGTCGGGGTCGCCGTCTTCGATGCGGTCCGTGCCGCGCGCGCCGCCCGCAACGTGGACGAGCGCGTGGATCGGACCCGACTGGGCGAGCCACTCGGCGAGCGCGTCGACGTCGGCCTGCACCGTGAGGTCGGCTGCGTACGCGAGGGCGCCCGTCTCGGCCTCGAGCTCGGCGAGCCGGTCGGCGCGTCTCGCGACGCCCACGACGTCCCACCCGCTCGCGCGCAGGGCGCGCACCGTCGCCGCGCCGATGCCCGAACTGGCCCCTGTCACCACAGCACGTCTGTCAGCCATGCCTCAACGCTACCGAGGTCGCGACGCGTTCGACGACGCGACGACGCGGATGCCGCGACCCCGGCGTTACGTCATATTTCCCGTTCGTTGTTGACAAGCCGCTCACCTTCGTACTCTCGGACGAGCCCGACGACGACCCTCGTCGCCACCGACCCGCAGGAGCCCGACATGTCCGCAGCAGAGAACTGGCGCTTCGAGACCAAGCAGATCCACTCGGGCGCGCAGCCCGACCCGGTCACGAAGGCGCGCGCCACGCCGATCTACCAGACGACGTCGTACGTCTTCGACAGCGCCGACCACGCGGCGAACCTCTTCGCCCTCGCCGAGTTCGGCAACATCTACACGCGCATCCAGAACCCCACGCAGGATGTCGTCGAGCAGCGCATCGCGGCGCTCGAGGGCGGCACCGGTGCGCTGCTGGTCTCGAGCGGTCAGGCGGCCGAGACGTTCGCGGTGCTCAACATCGCCGAGGCCGGCGACCACATCGTGTCGTCGAGCTCGATCTACGGCGGCACCTACAACCTCTTCAAGTACACGCTCGCCAAGCTCGGCATCGAGACGACGTTCGTCGAGAACCAGGACGACCCCGAGGAGTGGCGCCGCGCCGTCCGCCCGAACACGAAGCTGTTCTTCGCGGAGTCGGTGGGCAACCCGAAGGTCAACATCCTCGACATCCGCACGGTCGCCGACATCGCGCACGAGAACGGCGTCCCGCTCATCGTCGACAACACGATCGCGACCCCCTACCTCATCCGCCCGTTCGAGCACGGCGCCGACATCGTGCTCCACTCGGCGACGAAGTTCCTCGGCGGGCACGGCACGACCATCGGCGGCGTCATCGTCGACGGCGGCCGCTTCGCGTGGTCGCAGCACGTCGACAAGTTCCCCGGCCTCACCGAGCCCGACCCGTCGTACCACGGCGCGAGCTACACGACCGCGGTCGGCGATGGACTCGCCTACATCATCAAGGCGCGCGTGCAGCTCCTGCGCGACCTCGGCTCGGCGATCGCGCCCATCAGCGCGTGGCTGCTCCTGCAGGGCATCGAGACGCTCTCGCTGCGCATCGAGCGCCACGTGCAGAACGCGCAGGAGATCGCGGAGTGGCTCGAGAACCACGACGACGTGGCATCCGTCAATTACTCGGGCCTGCCCACCTCGCCCTGGTACGCGGCTGCCAACACGTACGCACCGAAGGGCGTCGGCGCGGTGCTGTCGTTCGAGCTCAAGGGCGGTGTCGAGGCGGGCCGCGAGTTCGTCAACTCGCTCTCGCTGTTCAGCCACCTCGCGAACATCGGCGACGTGCGCTCGCTCGTCATCCACCCGGCGTCGACGACGCATTCGCAGCTCACGCCCGAGCAGCAGCTCTCGAGCGGCGTGACTCCCGGCCTCGTTCGTCTTTCGGTCGGGATCGAGAACATCGACGACCTCAAGGCCGACCTCGAGCAGGCACTCGCCGCGGCTCGTCGCGTGAGCGACGGCGCGCGCGCCTGATCTCCGCCCAAGAAGACAGCGGATGCCCCGGCTTGCGCAGCCGGGGCATCCGTCATTCCCGCCGCCGTAGGGTGTGGTGGTGAGCACGACCGATGGAACCGACCCCGCCCGCGTCTCCGCCCTCTACGACGACTTCGGCCGTCACTGGGCGCATGGCACGTCGCCGCTCTACGAGGAGTGGGCGCTCGGCATCGCGGGCGACCGCGAGCTCGCGGAGCGCATCGCTCCCCTGGCGCGCCGCCTCCGCCAGCCGAACCTTCTGTTCGCGGCGGCACGCTGGGCGGGGTCGCCCCTCGCCCCCTTCGCCCGGTGGCGCGAGTGGCTGCTGGCGAACTGGGAGCGCGTGCTCGACGTCGCGAGGGAGCGCTCGACGCAGACGAACGAGCCCAACCGCTGCGCCACCCTGCTGCCGGTGCTCTCCCGCATCGACGGCCCGGTGGCACTCCTCGAGGTCGGCGCGGCCGCCGGCCTCTGCCTGTTCCCCGACCGGTACTCCTACGAGTACTCGACGCCGTCCGGCATCCGTCGCCTCGCGCCCACCGCGGGTGAGGCGCGCGTGTCTCTTGCATGCCGTGTCGACGCCGACGGCGTCGTCCCCGACCGCCTGCCCGAGGTGGTGTGGCGGCGCGGCGTCGACCTCAACCCGATCGACGCCCGCGATCCCGAAGAGGTCGAGTGGCTCGCGACGCTCGTGTGGCCGGGGCCCGACCACGACGCGCGGGTCGCGCGCCTGCGCGCGGCGGCGGCGGTCGCGGCATCCGATCCTCCCGACATCATCCGCGGCGACCTGCTCGAGACCGTGACGGATGCCGCAGCCGCCACCCCGCCCGAGGCGACGCTCGTCGTGTTCCACAGCGCGGTGCTCCTCTATCTCGATGCCGCGGGGCGCGCGCGGTTCGCCGACATCATGGACGGGCTCGCCGCGGCGGTCGACCGCCGCGTCGTGTGGCTCTCGAACGAGTCGCGCGGCACTCTCACCGCCGTCGACGCTCGCGTGCCCGCCGACCTCGACACGTCGCAGCGCTTCATCCAGAGCGTCGACGGCGTGCCCATCGCGCTCGCGGGACAGCACGGCGCGACCTACGAGACAGCGCCCTCCCGCGGACGCTGATCCCACCGGGCGGGTGTAACACGCCGTCACGTACGGTGGCGGCACGCGAGAATGGTCGGATGGACTGGCAGACCTCCGAAGACACGGTGCCGAGCGCGCCCGTCACGGAGGCCGACGCGCGCCTGCTGCTCGGGCGTCCGCCCGCGACCGGCGCGTGGCGCGACGGCGACCCCGTCGGCGACAGGCACTTCGCCGCGTTCGGGCCGTTCCGCACCGAGGGCGGCCGCGAGCTGCCCGGCTACCGGCTCGCGTACGAGACGTGGGGCGAGCTCAACGCGACGCGCGACAACGCCGTGCTCGTGCTCCACGCGCTCACGGGCGACAGCCACGTGCGCGGACCCGCCGGGCCGGGGCATCCGACCGACGGCTGGTGGAGCGACATCGTGGGGCCCGGCGCTCCGATCGACACCGATCGCTGGTTCGTCGTGGCGCCGAACATGCTGGGCGGATGCCAGGGCTCGACCGGCCCCGCGAGCATCGGGCCGGACGGGTACGAATGGGCGTCGCGCTTCCCGTACCTCACGATCCGCGACCAGGTCGCCGCGCAGGTGCGGCTCGCCGACGCGCTCGGGATCGACGTGTGGGCGGGCGTCGTGGGCGGCTCGATGGGCGGCATGCACGCGATGGAGTGGGCCGTCGGCTACCCGGAGCGCGTCGAGCGCGTCGGGATCCTGTCGGCACCGCCCGTGAACACCGCAGACCAGATCGCGCTCAACTCGGTGCAGCTCGAGGCGATCCAGATCGACCCGCGCTTCCAGGGCGGCGAGTACTACGACGCGGATGCCGGCGACGGGCCCCACCGCGGCCTCGCCCTCGCTCGGCGCATGGCGCTGTTGAACTACCGCTCCCCGACCGAGCTCAACCAGCGGTTCCAGCGGTCGTGGCAGTCCAGCGTGAGCCCGCTCGGCCACGGCGGTCGCTTCGCCGTCGAGTCGTATCTGGACTTCCACGGCAACAAGTTCACGCGCCGCTTCGACGCGAACTCCTACATCACGCTCGTCGAGGCGATGAACTCGCACGACGTCGGCCGCGACCGCGGCGGGGTCGAGGAAGCGCTCGGACGCGTGACCGCCAAGGCGCTCGTGCTCGGGATCGACTCCGACCGCCTGTTCCCCATCGACGGACAGCACCGCATCGCACGCGGCATCCGCACGACCCTCGACGGCGACCGGGCCGTCGTCCTCACGAGCGACTTCGGCCACGACGGCTTCCTCATCGAGACCGAGGCCGTCGGGCGGCACATCCGTCGCCTCTTCGAGTCGTGACGGAGCGAGGGCGTCAGAACGAGCGCTCGTAGATCCAGGGAAGGTCGCCGATCGAGAGGCGGTGACGCGCGCGAGCGCGCGATCCGGATGCCTCGGCCGCCGCATCCGCGTCGTATTCGGCGTCCTCCTGCCACAGCATGAACGGCCCCTCAGGGCCCCGTCGGGCGAGCGTCTCGTACGAGTGCACCCCGCCGAGGCGCGCCGTCGCGAGGAGGTCGTCGACATCGGACTGCCCCGCGAGCTCGTGCAGCGTGACCCAGGTCGGCGGGTACAGCGTGAGCTCGCCGCGACCGTGGCGTTCGAGCACTTCCGCGGGGCGTGCCCACGTGGCCGACACCGCCTCGTCGGCGGCGAGCTCGAGGCTCACGTCGTCGGGCGCCCGCGTCACGAAGAACCACGTGAGGATGCGCAGCGGCAGACCCGGGGGCGGGCTCCACCGCGAGATCGGCACGAGCGCTTCCGGGTCGAGCACGAGACCCGTCTCCTCACGCGCCTCGCGCACGGCGGCACGGCGTGCGGCGCGCTCGTCCGCGTCGTCGGGCGACCCGTCGCCCTCGCGGTCGATCGGGTCGAGCTTGCCGCCGGGGAACACCCACGCGCCCGCGAACGAACCGCGGTCGGGCCGCTCGATGAGGAGCACCTCGGGGCCTCGCGCTCCGTCGCGCGCGATCACCACGGTCGCGGCGACCGGCATCTCGGCAGGCTCGTCGACGACACCCTCGATCGGGTCAGGGCTCGTTCCGATCGCCCGCGCGAGCGCTTGCTGCGCGCGGGATCCGGGGGTCTCGTGGGGCACCCGACCACTCTAGGCCGGGGCCGCGTGCGGGCCGTGCGTCAGTCGGCCGAGGCGCTGTCGTCGAGAGCGCGCTCGAGCCGCTCGATCTTGCCGTCGAGCTCGCCGGTCCAGCCGGGACGGATGTCGGCCTTGAGCACGAGGGAGACGCGCGAGCCGAACGGCATCACGGCGTCCGTCGCGCGCTTCACGACATCGAACACCTCGTCCCACTCCCCCTCGATCTCGGTGAACATCGACGTCGTGCGGTGCGGCAGGCCGGATTCGCGCACCACGCGCACAGCGGCCGCGACGGCGTCGTGCACCGAGCCGTCCGCGCGTCCGGTGCCGCTCGGTGCGACGGAGAAGGCGACGAGCATGGTTCCTCCTTGGGTCGTGATCGGGGTGTCGGCGTCGGCGGCTCAGCGGCCGTCGGCGGCGAGGTCGGGGGCGGATGCCGCAGCCCGCGGCTTCAGACGAACGTGGGTGGGAGTGCGGGCGACACGCACCACGGCCCACACGAACAGCACTGCGATCGCGAGGTTGCGCAGCGTGAGCACGACGGTGGGGAACGCCGACGCGACGAGCAGCTCGCCGTAGGTGAGCGGGTACACGACCTGGGTGAGCAGCGCGGTGCCGAGCCCGAGCAGGGCCGGACCCCACCAGTGCCAGCGGTCGAGCACGAGTCCGAACACGAGCGGCGCGATGATCCACGAGAGGTACTGCGGCGAGCCGACTTTGTTGAAGAGGATCATCGCGGCGACGGTCGCGAGGCCGAGCGACGGGAACAGCGCTGCGAAGGTGGCCCCGCGCCACATCTTCACGATCCCGAGCACGAGCACGCCGATCACCGCGACCGCGAGCAGGGGGGTCATGGCGGTGATGACGATGTCGACCGAGGGCCCGGTCACCTGGAACGTGAGGATCGCGCGGTCGTAGTAGATGAAGGAGTCCTCGTACCCGAGGACCGCGCGCCACAGGTAATACGCGCTCACGGGAGCCTCGAGCTGGAGTCCGCGATCGGTCTGGCCGGCGACGAAGCCGAGCGCGTTGGCCCCCGCTCCCGCGGCGAGGACCATCAGCAGGATGACCGCCGACAGCGCGATCGACGTCCCCGCGATCGCGAACCGACGCCGCACGGCGATGACCGCCGAGGCCAGCAGCGCGGCGGGCCACACCTTGATCCACATGCCGATCGTGAGCAGCACCGACGCGAGCGCCGGTCTGCCGAAGAGCCACAGGCACGCCGCGAGCGCGAGCGGCGTGGTCACCCCCTCGAGGCGGTAGATGCCCACAGGGCCGAGGAGCGCGATGAAGACGAGCCAGAACCATGCCGCGATCCAGCGGCCGCTCGACCGGCCGCGTCCGACGAGCACCGCGAACGCGACCGCGTCCACGGCGGTGACGACCACCGCCCACGCGATCTCGTAGCCGCCGAGCCATGCCATCGCCTTCGCGAGCACCATCGGCACGAGCGCGAGGTGCGGATAGACCCAGCTCTCGGTGATGCCGACGATCCCCGTGCCTTCGACGGCGCGGGTCGACCACGGCTCGTAGACGAGGTAGACGTCGCCCATCGGCTGGTTCGGCAACAGCCATCCGAGCGCCGCGACGCCGATGTGCACGACCGCGAAACCCACCCACAGTACCGCCCGCCTCGACACCCTCCTCATCCTAGAGAGGCGCGTCACGGGGTTCGTGCGAGCGCTTCCGCCACGGCGGCAGGCAGCGCCTCGGCGACGTCCAGCGCCGTGATCGGCCCGCCCGTCGCTCCGCGCGCCTGGGCGGCGACGGTCGCTGCGCGGCCGTGGAGCCACACACCGGTGGCCGCGAGCTCACCGAGCTCCCCCGAGCTCACCCTGCGGTCCTGGCCGCCCGCGCCCGTCGCGAGCGCGCCCGCGACGACCGCTCCGATGACCCCTGCGAGCACATCGCCGGTGCCCGCGGTCGAGAGCCACGGGGTTCCGCTCGCGACGACCGTCGACCACCCCGACGGCGTCGCGACGATCGTGTGCGCGCCCTTCAGGACGACGACGCCCCGCAGCGCGGACGCGGTGTGAAGAGCGGATGCCTCGCGCTCGTCGCCGTCCGCCGGGTCGAGACCGAGCCGCGACCGCAGCCGGTCGTGCTCGCGGTCGTGCGGTGTCACGATGCACGGTGCCGCCGCACCCACCGCGTGATCCAGCGCACCCGCGTCGACGACGACGGGCGCACGGCCGGCGAAGATCTCGCGGACGGCGCGGGTCGCCGCATCCGTCTCGTCCGGCTCGACCGGTGTGCCCGAGCCGACGACCCACGCCTGAACGCGGCCGTCGACCGTCACCGTCTCGGGACGCCGCTGGAGCACGAGGGCGCGCGCGAACTCGGGCCCGAGGTAGCGCACCATGCCGACTCCCGTGCGCCACGCCGCCTCCACGCCGAGAACCGCCGCTCCCGGATACTGGGCCGACCCGGTTCGGAAGCCGACGACGCCTCGGGAATACTTGTCGTCGCGGTCGGTCGGCCGTCGCAGGTGGCGCGACGCGTCATCCGCCGTCCACTGGCCGCTCATGGCGCCACCCTACCGGCAGGACGTTCCGACACATGAGCATTCTCTTCTCCCCTCTGACCGTCGGCCCGAAGACCGCGCGCAACCGCCTGTGGGTCTCGCCCATGTGCCAGTACAGCGCGGTCGACGGCATGCCGCAGGAGTGGCACCACGTCCATCTCGCGCAGTTCGCATCCGGCGGAGCGGGCATCGTGATGGCGGAGGCGACGGCCGTGTCGCCCGAAGGGCGCATCTCGCCCGACGACACCGGCATCTGGAGCGACGCGCACCGCGACGCCTGGGCGCCGATCGTCGCCGCCGTCCGTGCGCGCGGCGCCCTCGCGGGCATCCAGCTCGCCCACGCCGGACGCAAGGCGTCCACGTCATCCCCCCTGAGCGGACAGCGCGGCTCCGTCCCCCGCGAGCAGGGCGGGTGGCAGACGGTCGCCCCGTCGGCGATCCCGTTCGAGGGGTTCGCCGCCCCTGTCGCCCTCGATCGCGAAGGGATCGACCGCGTCGTCGAGGACTTCGCGGCCGCCGCGCGGCGCGCGGTCGAGGCGGGATTCGACGTCGTCGAGGTGCACGCGGCGCACGGCTACCTTCTCCACGAGTTCCTCTCGCCCCTCTCGAACCACCGGGACGACGAGTACGGCGGATCGCTCGCGAACCGCGCGCGCCTCGTGCTGCGCGTCGTCGAGGCGGTGCGGCAGGCCGCGCCGGATCTCGCGCTGCTCGTGCGCTTCTCGGCCTACGACTGGGCCGACGGCGGGTTCACCCCCGACGAGACCGCGACCGTCGCGACGTGGGCGTCGGAGCGCGGCGCCGACCTCTTCGACATCTCCAGCGGCGGGCTCGTCGCCCACCAGCGGCTCGAGACGGGGCCCGGTTACCAGGTGCCGTTCGCCGCGCACGTCCGCCGGACGGCGGGCGTGCCGGTGTCGGCAGTCGGCATGATCGACGAGGCGGCCCAGGCCGAGGCGATCCTCGAGGCGGGCGACGCCGACGCGATCATGGCCGGTCGCGAGTGGCTGCGCGACCCGCACTACGCGCTGCGCGCATCGATCGAGCTCGGCGCCGACATCGACTACTGGCCGACGCAGTACCTGCGGGCACGACCCGCGCGCGTGCGCGCCGCCTGACCCCGCGGGGGTAGGTGGGGCATCCGGATGCCTCGCGTCAGCGCCGCCCGCGCCGCGTCGCGTCCTGCACCTCCCCGATGAGCTCCTCGATGATGTCCTCGAGGAAGAGCACCGCGGTCGTGCGCCCGCTCGCGTCGCGCACCTGGGCGAGGTGGCGGCCGGCGCGGCGCATGAGCGCGAGCGCGTCCTCGAGGTCGGTCGTCTCGAGCACCGGCACCATGTGGTGGATGCGCTTCGCCGGGATGCGGGCGGCGGCCCCCGCGGCCGAGCCGGGACCTTCCGCGACGCGGAGCACGTCCTTGAGGTGCACGTAGCCGAGCGGCTCGCCGGCATCGTCGACGATCACGTACCGCGAGAACCCGTGCTTCGCGACCGCGCGCTCGATCTCGTCGGGCGTCGTCGTCTCGGGAAGCGTCACGAGCTCGCCGAGCGGCACCGCGATCGCCTTCGCCTTCTTGTCGGTGAACTCGAGCGCCGCCGCGACCGTGCCGGCCGAGTCGTCGAGCACACCCTCGATGCGGGACTGGCTCACGATCGTCGCCACCTCTTCGAGCGTGAACGTCGACGCCGCCTCGTCCTTCGGCTCGACTCGGAACAGGCGAACGGCGTGGTTCGCGATCCAGTTGAGAGACACGATCACCGGGTGGAACAGCTTCGAGATCCACACGAGCGGCGTCGCGAGCATGAGCACCGACCGGTCGGGCACCGAGAACGCGAGGTTCTTCGGCACCATCTCGCCGAACACGACGTGCAGGTACGACACGAGCACGAGCGCGATGACGAACGAGATGACGTCGACCATCGACTCGTTGAGGCCGGTGAGCCCGAGGGGCTCCGCCAGCAGGTGGTGGATCGCCGGCTCGGACACGTTGAGGATCAGCAGCGAGCAGATCGTGATGCCGAGCTGACACGTCGCGAGCATGAGCGTCGCATGCTCCATCGCGAACAGCGCGGTCTTGGCCGCACGCGAGCCCTTCTCGGCGCGGGGCTCGATCTGCGACCTGCGCGCCGAGATGACGGCGAACTCGGCGCCGACGAAGAACGCGTTGGCCACCAGCAGCACGAACAGCCACGCGATGCCCGCCCAGTCGCTCATCGTGCACCGCCCTCTCGGTCGGCGCCCGATTCGGCGCGGTGATTCGCGGCTCCGTCGGGGACGGGCGCGGGCGTGAACCGCACACGATCGACGCGGCGGCCGTCCATGCGCTGCACCTCGAGCGTGCCGTCCTCGATCTCGACCGCGTCGCCCACGACGGGAATGCGCTCGAGCACGCTCATGAGGAACCCGCCGACGGTGTCGTACACGTCCCCTTCGGGGATGCGGATGCCGGTGCGGTCGAGCACCTCGTCGGGGCGCAGCTCGCCCGGCAGGATCACCGAGCCCTCGGCCCGCACGATCCCCGCGCGGCGGCGGTCGTGCTCGTCGAGGACCTCGCCGACGATCTCCTCGACGAGGTCCTCGAGCGTCACGACGCCGGCCGTCCCGCCGTACTCGTCCACGACGATCGCCATCTGGTAGCCGCGCGCCCGCAGCTCCGACACGAGCGCGTCGAGGTGCACCGCCTCGGGCACGCGCAGCGGCTCGGTCGCGATGGCCGCGGCCGGGACATCCGGTCTGCGCTCACGCGGAACCGACACCGCGGCCTTCAGGTGGACGATGCCGACGATGTCGTCCATCGAGTCCTGGTACACGGGGAAGCGGCTGTGGCCCGTGCGGCGCGCGAGCTGCACCACGTCGTCGACCGAGTCGTCGGCCGCCAGCGCGTGCACGCTGGGGCGCGGGGTCATGACGTCGGCGGCGGTCAGGCGTGCGAAGGTGAGACTGCGGTCGAGGAGCGTCGCGGTGTCCTCCTCGAGCACGCCGGCACTCGCCGAGCGGCGCACGAGACTCGAGAGCTCCTCGGCGGTGCGGGCGCCCGAGAGCTCCTCCTTCGGCTCCACGCCGAGCAGCCGCAGCACGCCGTTCGCGCTGCCGTTGAGCACCGCGACGGCCGGACGGAACACCGTCGTGAACGCGACCTGGAACGGCAGCACGATCTTGGCGGTCTGCCGCGGCACGGCGAGGGCGAGGTTCTTCGGGATCAGCTCGCCGAGGATCATCGACAGGATCGTGGCGATCGTGACGCCGATCACCGCGGCGACCGGGGTCACGACGGCATCCGCCCACCCCCATTGCAGGAAGACCGGACCCAGGAGGTTCGAGATCGCGGGCTCCATCGCGTAACCCGTGAGCAGGGTCGTGAGCGTGATGCCGAGCTGCGCACTCGAGAGGTGCGTCGAGGTGATCTTCAGCGCGCTGATCGTGAGCGACAGACGAGACTCGCCGCGCTCGCGCCGCGCTTCGAGGTCGGCGCGGTCGAGGTTCACGAGCGCGAACTCGCTCGCGACGAAGAATCCGGTCCCGATGGTGAGCAGGAGCCCCACGCCCAGCATGACGTAATCCATCACGCGTCACCCCCGATCGCGGGGGCTGGTTCGTGGGGCGGGCGTCTGCAACTGGGCGGGTCGTCCATCTCGCGAAAAGTCTAAGGCAGGGCGGACGCGCGACGGATGCCCGTCTTGAGCTCGCCTTTCCGGGCTCGGCGCTGTCGAAACCTGCATCCGCGCGTGTCCGCGACGACCGCTCTTGCAGGTTTCGACAGCGGGAGGCCGCTGCGCCACCGTCGGCGCAGAGCTCCTCCCAGGGCGCCGGAGACATGCGGCTGCGAACAGGCGACGGCGCAGTGCGCTCGCGAACGCGCCCACGACGTCAATGTGTCGGGGTGAGGAGAACGACACACCCCGACGAGCTGATCCCCGTCGTTCGGCGCCGGGACCGGATCGACCCCGTCGACGACCGGCGCCTGCGGCGCGGGGTCCGGTCCGGGGAGTGGGTCCGGATCACGGCCGGAGCGTATGCCCGCGCTGACGACTGGAGAGGACTGCGGCCGAACGAGCAGCACCGCGTTCGCGTTCACGAGGTCGCGCGTCGTATGGAGCCCGGCGCCGTGATCTCGCACTTCGCCGCAGCGGCGGAGCACGGCATGGACATCTTCGGTGCGTGGCCGACGCAGGTCGATGTGACGATCGGTCGCGCGAGCGGTGGCCGATCCAGCGGCGCGGTCCGACGCCGTGCGCTCGGGCTGGAAGGTGTGGAGCGCACGCCGTTCGGAGTGCACCACGTCACAACGCCGGCGCAGACGGCGCTCGACATCGCGCGCGTGTCGTCTTTCCTCGTCGCGGCGTCCGCGGTCGACCAGGCGATCTGGAGCGGTCGCCCATCGGGCGCGCTCACGACGAAGGACGAACTGCTCCGACTGCTCGACGCGGGTCCGTCCCGCCGGGGCGACGTGCGCGCCCGTCGCGTCATCGAAGAGGCGGAGGACGGTGCCGCGAATCCGCGCGAGACGCAGGCTCGCGTGCTGCTCGGGCACCTCGGGTTCCCGCACTCACGGTGCCAGGAGCGCCGCGTCCTCCGCAGTGGTCGGCTGGTGTTCGCGGATCGCTACTTCCCCGACCATGACCACTGGCTCGAGATCGATGGCCGCGGCAAGTACCTGAGCCCGGAGTTCGGGGCGGAACGCGATGCGGCTGCCATCGTCATCGACGAGAAGAACCGCGAGAACGAGATCCGCCGCGAGGTGCGCGGTTTCAGTCGGCTGGAAGCACGCGACCTCGACGTCCCACGCCTCGTCTACGACATCCTCACCGCCGACGGACTTCCCAGCTCGAAGCGACGGCCGTGACGGTCGCTTCGATCACCTCGCGCGGGCTCCCACCCCTCGCGCTGCCGAAATCTGCGCACGCCCGCGCAGGCGCGAGCAGCGGATGCCGGTTACGACAGCGCGAACGGAGCGGTGGGGCCGCGCCGCGGCATCCGTGCCGTCACCAGCTGACGGGGAGCGCCTTGCCCTCCTCGTAGCCGGCGGCGGACTGCAGGCCGACCCGCGCGCGCTCGTGGAACTCGGGCACGGTCGCCGCACCCGCGTAGGTGAACGACGAGCGCACGCCCGACGTGATCATGTCGAGCAGGTCCTCGAGGCCGGGGCGCAACGGGTCGAGGTAGATCTTCGACGACGAGATCCCCTCGGCGAACAGCTCCTTGCGCGCGAGCTCGTACGGGTCGAGCCGCCCGAAGCGCTCGTGCACCGCCTTCGTCGAGGCCATGCCCCACGACTCCTTGTACGCACGGCCCTCGGCGTCGACGAGGAGCTCGCCCGGCGCCTCGATCGTGCCGGCGAACCACGAGCCGATCATGACGGACGACGCGCCGGCGGCCAGCGCGAGCGCGACGTCGCGCGGGTACCGCACGCCGCCGTCGGCCCACACGTGGGCGCCCATGAGGCGCGCCGCCTCAGCCGTCTCGAGCACGGCCGAGAACTGGGGCCGCCCGACCGCGGTCATCATGCGGGTGGTGCACATCGCACCGGGGCCGACGCCGACCTTCAGGATGCTCGCACCGGCGGTCACGAGGTCGTGCACTCCCTCGGCGGTGACGATGTTGCCCGCGGCGAGCGGGATGCCGAGGTCGAGGTCGGCGATCGTGCGCAGCGCCGCGAGCATGTTCTCCTGGTGGCCGTGCGCGGTGTCGACGACGAGCACGTCGACTCCGGCGGCGGCGAGTGCGCGGGCCTTCGCCGCGACGTCGCCGTTGATGCCGACGGCCGCAGCGACGATGAGGCGACCGGATGCGTCGACCGCCGGGCGGTACAGCGACGAGCGCAGCGCGCTGCGGCGCGACAGCGTGCCGACGAGCACGCCGTGGCGCAGGACGCACACGACATCGGCCTCCGCCGCGATGAGGAGGTCGAACGCCTGGCGGCCGCTCTCGACGTCCTCCGCGTCGATCGACGCCGAGCGTCCGCGGGCGATGTCGCCGAGCCGCGCGTCGGGAAGGGCGGTGCCGAGTCGGGTGGCGGGCACGACGCCGAGGATGTCCTCGGCGTGGAGTCCGGTGCTCGGTGAGCGCGTGTCGACCGCACCCCCCTGCTGCTGCGGTCCGGACCCGGACGGAGTCTCGGCGACGACGATGCCGTAGCCCTGCGTCGCGGGGAGGAGGCGCGCGGCGTCGGCGACCGTCGCATCGGGCGGCAGCACGAGCGGCGTGTCCCACGGAACGGGCTGAGCCTTCACCCACCGGATCGCCGCGTCGAGCTCCTGCAGCGGCATGTCCTGGGGCAGGACGCCCAGGCCGCCGCGGCGCGCGAGCGTCGCGGCCAGACGCGCCCCGGTGACGGAGTTCATGTTGGCCGAGACGATCGGGATCGTGGCGGTCGTGCCGTCGCCCGGGGACAGGTCCACGTCGAGTCGGCTCGCGACCGTCGACCGCCGGGGGACGAGGAACACGTCCGAATACGTCAGGTCGACGTCGGGGCGGTCTCCGTAGAACTCCATGTCCGTCAAGGGTAGCGACAAGAAGCGTCGCGGATGCCGTTGCCGAAACGTGCTTCCGCGCGGTGCGCAACCCCGACGAAGTGAGACGCGGACTGGGTTACGCTTAAGGATCGTGCCCGAGGGTCGTTGCGGACCAGGCATCCACATCTTCTTCACGAAAGCAGGCGATCGAGCGTGTCGAGCCAGGTGACGGGCGTCGGTGTATCGAACGAAGGAGAGTTCGGAGCCAATGAATGGCTCGTCGACGAACTCTACGAGCAGTACAAGGTCGACAAGAACTCGGTAGACAAGGCCTGGTGGCCGATCCTCGAGGCCTACCACCCGGTCGACGCGGACGGAGCGACGGCGCCGTCGACCCAGACCGCTCCCGCGTCCCAGGCCCCCGAGCCCGCGGCATCCGCCCCGGCCGCCGCTCCTGCTCCCGCCGCCCCCGCGACCGCTCCGGCGACCGCGAACGGGGCGGCGACGTCGTCTGAGCCGCGCCCCGTCACGGCGCCCGTCCCGGTGATCGGGAGCCAGCCGGTCGCCCGCACGACCGCGCGCCCCGCCGCGCCGCAGCCGATCCCGGCGCAGGCGCCGAAGATCAAGCCGTCGACGCCCGAGGCGAGCGCCGACGAGGATGTCGTCACCGCCCTCAAGGGCCTCCCGAAGACCCTTGCGGCCAACATGGACGAGTCGCTCACCGTCCCGACCGCGACGAGCGTCCGCACGGTGCCGGCGAAGCTCATGATCGACAACCGGATCGTGATCAACAACCACATGTCGCGCACGCGCGGCGGCAAGGTCAGCTTCACGCACCTCATCGGGTGGGCGCTCATCCAGGCGCTCAAGGACTTCCCGAGCATGAACGTCTTCTACGCCGAGGTCGACGGCAAGCCGTCCGTGGTCGCACCCGCCCACGTGAACCTCGGCATCGCGATCGACCTCCCGCGCCCCGACGGCTCGCGTGCCCTGCTCGTCCCGAGCATCAAGCGCGCCGAGACGCTGTCGTTCGGCGAATACCTCGCGTCGTACGAAGACCTCGTGTCGCGCGCCCGCGCCAACAAGCTCACGCCCGCCGACTTCCAGGGCACGACGATCTCGCTGACCAACCCGGGCGGCATCGGCACGGTGCACTCGGTCCCCCGCCTCATGAAGGGCCAGGGCTCGATCATCGGCGTCGGCGCGCTCGAGTACCCGGCCGAGTTCCAGGGCGCGAGCGACAAGACGCTCAACGAGCTCGCCATCGGCAAGACGATCACCCTCACGAGCACGTACGACCACCGCGTCATCCAGGGCGCCGGCTCGGGCGAGTTCCTCAAGAAGGTGCACGAGCTGCTCATCGGCCAGCGCAACTTCTACGAAGACATCTTCGCGGCGCTGCGCATCCCGTACGCGCCGATCCACTGGGCGAACGACATCAACGTCGACGTGGCCGAGCGCGTCGACAAGACCGCTCGCGTGCAGGAGCTCATCAACTCCTTCCGCGTGCGCGGCCACCTGATGGCCGACATCGACCCGCTCGAGTACGTCCAGCGCACGCACCCCGACCTCGAGATCGAAAGCCACGGACTCACGTTCTGGGACCTCGACCGCGAGTTCGTGACCGGCGGCTTCGGCGGCAAGCGCCTCATGAAGCTGCGCGACATCCTCGGCGTCCTGCGTGACTCGTACTGCCGCACGATCGGCATCGAGTACATGCACATCCAGGACCCGGCGCAACGCGCGTGGTTCCAGCGCAACGTCGAGGTCAAGTACCAGAAGCCCGGCCACGACGAGCAGCTGCGCATCCTGTCGAAGCTGAACGAGGCCGAGGCCTTCGAGACGTTCCTGCAGACGAAGTACGTCGGCCAGAAGCGCTTCTCGCTCGAGGGCGGCGAGTCGCTCATCCCGCTCCTCGACCAGGTGCTCCAGGGCGCCGCTGAGGCGGGCCTGGACGGGGCGGCGATCGGCATGGCGCACCGCGGCCGCCTGAACGTGCTCACGAACATCGCCGGCAAGACGTACGGCCAGGTGTTCCGCGAGTTCGAGGGCTCCGTCGCGATCGGCTCGAAGAGCGGATCGGGCGACGTCAAGTACCACCTCGGCACCGAGGGCACGTTCGTCGCCGACTCGGGCGCCGAGCTGCCCGTCTACCTCGCAGCGAACCCGTCGCACCTCGAGACGGTCGACGGCGTGCTCGAGGGAATCGTGCGCGCCAAGCAGGACCGCAAGCCCATCGGCACGTTCTCGTGGCTGCCGATCCTCGTCCACGGCGACGCGGCCTTCGCCGGCCAGGGCGTCGTCGTCGAGACGCTCCAGATGTCGCAGCTGCGCGGCTACCGCACGGGCGGCACCGTGCACATCGTCGTCAACAACCAGGTCGGCTTCACGACGACGCCGCAGGACGGTCGCTCGTCGGTGTACGCGACCGACGTCGCCAAGACGATCCAGGCGCCGATCTTCCACGTGAACGGCGACGACCCCGAGGCCGTCGTGCGCGTCGCGCAGCTCGCGGTGCAGTACCGCGAAGAGTTCCACCGCGACGTCATCATCGACCTCGTGTGCTACCGCCGCCGCGGCCACAACGAGGGCGACGACCCGTCGATGACGCAGCCGCACATGACCAACCTCATCGAGGCGAAGCGCTCGGTGCGCCGCCTGTACACCGAGGCCCTCGTCGGTCGCGGTGACATCACCGAGGAGGAGTACGAGCAGGCCAAGCGCGACTTCCAGAACCGCCTCGAGATCGCGTTCGCCGAGACGCACGCCGCCGAGACCGGGTCTTCGCCCGTCGTCGAGGAGGAGGCGATCGTCCCGACCGTGATCGGCGAGCCCGACACGACCGGTGTGTCGCGCAGCGTGATCGAGCTCGTGGGCGATGCCTTCGTGAACAAGCCCGAGGGCTTCACGGTGCATCCGAAGCTCCAGCAGCTCCTCGACAAGCGCTACGACATGAGCCGCAACGGCTCGATCGACTGGGCGTTCGCCGAACTGCTCGCGTTCGGCTCGCTGCTGCTCGAGGGCACCAACGTGCGCCTCGCCGGCCAGGACTCGCGCCGCGGCACGTTCGTGCAGCGCCACGCCGTCCTCCACGACCGAGCGAACGGCCAGGAGTGGCTGCCGCTGTCGAACCTCAGCGAGAACCAGGGCCGCTTCTGGGTGTACGACTCGCTGCTGAGCGAGTACGCCGCGATGGCGTTCGAGTACGGCTACTCGGTCGAGCGGCCCGACGCGCTCGTCCTGTGGGAGGCGCAGTTCGGCGACTTCGCGAACGGCGCCCAGTCGGTCATCGACGAGTACATCTCGGCCGCCGACCAGAAGTGGGGCCAGCAGTCGAGCCTCGTGCTGCTGTTGCCGCACGGCTACGAGGGCCAGGGCCCCGACCACTCGTCGGCCCGCATGGAGCGCTACCTGCAGCTGTGCGCGCAGGACAACATGACCGTCGCGCGTCCGTCGACGCCGGCGTCGTACTTCCACCTGCTGCGTCGCCAGGCCTACGCGCGCCCGCGGCGTCCGCTCATCGTGTTCACGCCGAAGGCGATGCTGCGCCTGCGCGGAGCGACGAGCTCCGTCGAGGACTTCACGCACGGGCGCTTCGAGCCGGTGATCGACGACGAGCGCGGTGTCGACAAGTCCGCCGTCCGCCGCGTGCTGCTGCACTCCGGCAAGATCCACTGGGACCTGCGCGCCGAGCTCGAGAAGAACCCCGACCCCACGATCGCCCTCGTGCGGATCGAGCAGTTCTACCCGAAGCCGGTCGACGAGCTCAACATGGTGATCGACAAGTACCCGAACGCCGAGCTCGTGTGGGTTCAGGACGAGCCCGAGAACCAGGGCGCCTGGCCGTTCATCGCGCTCGAGTTCGTCAAGCACCTGCACGGTCGCACGATCCGGCGCGTATCGCGTCCGGCCGCCGCGTCGACGGCGACGGGCTCGCCGAAGGTGCACGCGGTCGAGCAGGCCGAGGTGATCGCGAAGGCGCTCGCCCGCTAGTCGACGAGCTCGCGGATGCCGGGCGACCGGCGCGCTCGCGCGGCGGTCACGTCCGCGCGCGGGCGCTCCGCGCGCGGCGCCACACGGTGACCGCCACCGCGATGAGCGCGAGCACGAGGCTCGGCACGAGCTTCACACCCGCGAGTGCGAGCAGCCCCGCCGACAGCACGGCCGCGACGAGCGCCATCCACCAGCCCACCGACCACCGGCGCAGGATGAGCAGCGCGGCGACCATGCCGACCGCATAGATCGCGACCATGTTGCTCGTGTGCACGAGGATGAACGGCTCGAGGTCGAGGTCGACCACCAGCATGAGCGCGAAGTACACGGCGACGACGGCCATCGTGAGCGACAGCGCGCGACGCGGGATCCCGCCCGCCTCCTCGCCCCGCCGGAACCACCGCGGCAGGTCGCCGTTCGCGGCGAGCGACGCCCCGAGCTTCCCGAACGCCGCGAGGTAGGCGTTCATGACACCCACCGACACGATCGCCGCGACCGCTCCGACGGCGACGGGGCCGAGCCCCGGCAGCACGGTCTGGGCCAGCGACAGCAGCGGCACCGCATCCGCCCCCGCTCCCTCGCCCAGCACGCCCACCGTCGCGATCTGCAGCAGCAGGTACGACGCGCCCGTGAGCACGAGCGCGATCGCCGTTGCGAGCGGGATCACCCTGCGCGGGCTGCGGAACTCCCCCGCGATGTGGGTGCCGACCTCCCACCCCGCGAACGCCCACACGAAGAGGCTGATCGCGGTGCCGACGCCGGCCCACCCGTGCGGGAGGAAGGGGGTGAAGGCGGATGCCTCGACCGCCGGCAGCGCCGCGGCGACGACCGCGACGACCATCGAGAGCAGGAGCCCGGTGAGCACGAACTGCATCCATCCGGCGACGCGGATGCCGAGCAGGTTCGCACCGAACGGGATCAGCATGATCGCGACCGCGAGGATCGGCACGCCCGCGCGGTCGATTCCGGTCACCGCCGCCACGTATTCGGCGCCGAGAACTCCCACGACCGGGGCTCCCGCGCACACGCCGAAGTAGAACCAGTAGCCGGTCATGCGCGCCGCGGTCGCCCCGAGCGCCCGGCGGACGTAGCTCGCGACTCCCCCGGCATCCGGATACCGGGCCGCGAGCGCGGCGAACGTGCCCGCGAGCGGGATCGACAGCGCGATGACGGCGAGGACCGCGACGACGCTCGCCGGGCCGGCCGCGTCGGCCGCGAGGCCGGGCAGCACGAGCAGCCCGGTGCCGAGCACGGATGCGACATAGAGGGCGGTGCCCTGCACGATCCCCAGTCGGCCGTGTGCGACGACCGGCTGCGGGTGGGTGGCGGTCGTGGTCATCGGTCCAGTGTCGGACGGGCGGCGGACATCCCGGCCCGCACGGGCGGACGTCCCACCGAGGAATCCTGCCAACCCGTCTCAGACGTCGGCGGGCGGGGTCAAAGCGGGTCGACGCCGGCGCGTTCGAAGGCGGCGGCTGCCGCATCCGTCGATTCGTCGCGATCGGCCGTCACCAGCCCGAGGCGCGTGCGACGGTCGAGGAGGTCGTCGATCGCCAGGGCGCCTTCGGCGCGCACTCCCCACTCGAGCTCCTGCGCGGTGACGCCTCGCGCAGCCGCCGGTCCGTCTGCCAGGCGCGCGACGAACGGCGCTTCGGCGCCGTACCGCCGCACGAGCCGCGGCGCCGCGTCGAGTGACGCGAGCCGCTCGCGCGGCCACGCTCCGACGAGCGGGATCGATCGTGTGCGCGAGTTCCCGACGCCGCTGCCGAGACGCATGCCGACGGCGGCATCCATTCCGTCCTGCGCCATGCGCCGGTACGTCGTGAGCTTGCCGCCCACGACGCTCAGGACGCCCGTGGACGACTCGATGATCGCGTGCCGGCGCGACAGGTCGCTCGTCTCGTCGTGACGCGGATCGGTGAGCAGCGGCCTGAGGCCGGCGAACGCCCCGATGACGTCGTCGCGCGTGAGCGGCTCCTCGAGCACCGTGTTCATGACGTCGAGCAGCAGCGTGACTTCGTCGTCGCCCGGGGTCGGCACGAGCGGAAGCTCCGTGCCCGCCGGGACGTCGGTGATGCCGATGTACGCTCGCCCGTGCGGCGCCGGCACCGTGAACACGAAGCGGCTGCTCGACCCCGGCACGGGCACCGTGAGCGACGCGTCCGAGCCGCCGAGGCGCTCCGCCGCGACGACGAGGTGCGTACCGCGACTCGGACGCAGGTGCACGTCGGGGTCGATGCGCCCCGCCCAGACGCCGGTCGCGTTGATCACGCAGCGCGCGCGGACGGCGAACTCGGAGCCGGACACGCGGTCACGCAGCGATGCGCCGTCTCCGGTGGCCGACGTGACCTCCACGTGGGTGAGGACGGATGCCCCGAAGCCCGCTGCCGTGCGGGCGACGGCGACCACGAGACGCACGTCGTCGATGAGCTGGCCGTCCCAACCGCGCATGCCGCCGCGCAGACCTTCGCGCCGCACAGCGGGCACGAGGCGGAGCGTCTCGTCGCGGCCGAGCGGTCCCGGCGAATGCAGCACGGCGTCGGGAGTGCCGACGAGGCGGCGCAGTCCGTCGCCGAGCCCGTATCCGAGGCCGACGTATGCTCCGCGGGTCATGTGTCCCGGCGCGTACAGCGGGACGACCTGCGCCATCGACCGCGAGAGGTGCGGGGCGAGCCGCGTCATGAGCAGGTGGCGCTCCGCGGCGCTCTCGCGCGCGATGCCGAACTGGCCTGACGCGAGGTAGCGCAGACCGCCGTGGACGAGCTTCGAGCTCCAGCGGCTCGCGCCGCTCGCGAGGTCATCCCGCTCGACGAGCACGGTGCGCAGCCCCCGCGACGCGGCGTCGAGGGCGATGCCCGCGCCCGTGATGCCGCCGCCGATGACGAGCACGTCGATCTCACCGGCATCCGCGAGGGCGTCGAGCTCCCGCGCCCGCCGCCGCGCGTCGAGCGCGGTCGATCGGGGCGGCCGGGGTGCACCGGCGGAGGTCGCGTTCACGACAGACGGGTTCGGCGGATGCCCTCGCCGAGACGGCCGCAGGCGCCGGCGCCGTGGGGGGATTGCGACATTCGTCCACCTTATGGCGACTGACATACTGGACGCCATGGATGCGACGCCGCCCGAGCGCGCACCCCTCGCCGTTCCCACGCCGCGCCCGCGTTCGGATTGGGACGCGTGGGGCGCGCACACCGCGAAGCTCCCCGCGGCCGCCCGCACGATCCTCGCGACGCTGCTTCCCGGCAGGCCGCATCCGATTCCGCGGCGCGAAGCCCCCGTACTCACACCGTCACGGTTGCCCGACGAGGACCTCGAGGCGCTCGCGGCGATCGTCGGCGCCGACCACGCGACGCGCGACGACGTCGTGCGCACGCTGCACCTCGGCGGCAAGAGCACGCCCGATCTGCTCGCCCGCCGGCTGGACGAGCCGCAGACGGCGCCCGACGCGGTCGCGTCGCCGGCGAGCCACGCCGAGGTTCTCGCGGTGCTCCGGGAATGCGCGGAGCGCGGGATCGCCGTCGTCCCCTTCGGCGGCGGCACGAGCGTGGTCGGCGGCGTGCAGCCGGACGGCGGGCGCCACGATCGCGTCGTCGCGCTCGATCTGTCGCGCACGGCAGCCCTCCTCGATCTCGACGAGACGTCGCTGCTCGCGACCTTCGGCGCAGGCACGACCGGCCCGCAGGCCGAGGAGCTGCTCGGCGCGCGCGGGTACACCCTCGGCCATTTCCCGCAGAGCTTCGAGTACGCGTCGCTCGGCGGCTTCGCGGCGACGCGCTCGAGCGGCCAGGCCTCACGCGGCTACGGCCGCTTCGACGAACTCGTGCACGCGCTGCGGGTCGCGACGCCCGTCGGCGAGCTCGACCTCGGCCGCGCGCCGGCGAGCGCCGCCGGTCCCGACCTTCGCGAGCTGTTCCTCGGCTCCGAGGGCGCGTTCGGTGTGATCACCGAGGTCACGGTGCGCATCCGCCCGATCCCCGCGGCGACCGCCTACGGCGCGTGGACGTTCCCGGACTTCGCTGCGGGCGCGTCCGCGCTCCGCGAGGCGACGCAGCGCGGCATCCGCCCCACCGTCCTCCGCCTGAGCGACGAGACGGAGACCCGCGTGAACGCGGCGCTCGGCGGTCACCTGACGCGGATGCGCGGGTGCCTCGCGATCGCGACGATCGAGGGAGAGAGCGAAGCGGATGCCGCAGCGATCCGCGGCGCGCTGGAGCAGGTCTTCGCGGCCCACGGCGCCACCTCGCGCGGCGAGGAGCCGGCGCGATCGTGGGAGCGCGGACGCTTCTCGTCGCCCGCGCTGCGCGACACGCTGCTCGGAGCGGGAGTGCTCGCCGAGACGCTCGAGACCGCCACCACGTGGGCGAACCTCGCGACCCTCAAGACAGCGGTGACGGATGCCCTGCGCGAGACGCTCACGGCGGAGGGAACGAAGCCCATCGTGCTGTGCCACATCTCGCACGTGTACCCGGCGGGCGCGTCGCTCTACTTCACGGTCGTCGCCGCCCTCACGACCGATCCCGTCGCGCAGTGGTCGCGCGCGAAGGATGCGGCGTCGCGCGCGATCGGCGCGTCGGGCGGCACGATCACCCACCACCACGCAGTCGGCCGCGATCACCGCCCGTACCTCGAGCCGGAGATCGGCCCGCTGGGCGTCGCCGTGCTGCAGGCGGTCAAGGACACGCTCGACCCGACGGGCATCATGAACCCGGGAGCGCTCGTCCCGCCGCGCGACGAGCAGGCATGAGCGTCGCACTCCTGGTGAACCCCGTCGCCCGCGGGGGCGCGCACGCCGGTGCGGCGGAGCAGGCCGCCGAGCGGTTGCGAGCCCACGGCATCCGCACGACCGTCATCAGCGGGGGAAGCGCCACCGAGTCGACCGAGCTGCTGCGCACCGCGATCGGACTCGGCACCACGGCCGTCGCCGTCGCAGGCGGCGACGGGACCGTGAATCTCGCGCTCCAGGAGCTCGCGGGCACGGGCATCCCGCTCGGGATCATCCCGCTGGGCACGGGGAACGACTTCGCGATGGCGCTCGGCCTGCACGAGCTCGACATCGCGCAGGCCGCCGAGACGATCGCGGCGGGGCGCACGCGCACAGTCGACCTCGCTCGCGTGACCCGACACGACGGGTCCGCCGCCCACTACGGGAGCGTCCTCGCGAGCGGGTTCGACTCGCGCGTCAACGACCGCGCGAACGGAATGCGGTGGCCACGCGGCGGGTCGCGCTACACGATCGCGCTGCTCATCGAGTTCGCGACGCTGTCCGGCATCCCGTTCGACATCGAGCTCGAACTCGAGGACGGCACGACCGAGCGCGTCAGTCGCGACCTCGTGATGGCGACCGTCGGCAACGGCCGCTCGTACGGCGGCGGCATCCCGATCTGCCCAGACGCCGACCCGTCCGACGGGCTGCTCGATGTCGTCCTCGTGCGCCCCGCGGGGCGGCTGCGACTGCTGAGGCTGCTCCCCCGCGTCTACCGCGGCACGCACACCTCGATCCCCGAGGTCTCGACGTATCGCGTGCGCTCCGCGCGACTGTCCTCGCCGGGTGTGACGGCGTATGCCGACGGGGACCCGATCGGCGCACTCCCCCTCACGATCGACGTCGCGCCGGGGGCGCTCACGGTGTTCGCGCCGACGCCGTGACCAGGAACGGCGGGGCGCGGCATCCGGTTCGCCTCGCCGATCGGTCGCGGGAGAGATCGAGACCTCGATCCCGGAGACCGGTGGAGGCGTTCGAGGATCGCGCTCAGGCGGATGCGAGTCCGGCGGCGCGAAGCTTCTCGACGACCATCACCCGAAGCTCTTCGGGTGCCTTTTCGCGGCATGCCCGGGCGACAGCCTCGGTCAGCGTGCGCGCGACGTGCGCCTCGTCGGCGCAGCCCTCGCAATGGGCGAGGTGCTCGGCGATGTCAGCGCGCTCGGTCGAGCACACCTCGTTCCGCAGGTACTCCTCGAGGTCGCGCCGCGCCTTGTCACAGCCGCAGTCGGTCATCTCTTGCTCCTCGTGGCGGTCGCCCTGCGACCGCTGTTCTCGGTGTCCGCGGCGATGCCGCGTTCTTTCGCGTAATCGGCGAGCAGGTCACGCAGCAGCCGCCTGCCACGATGAAGGCGGCTCATGACCGTGCCGATCGGGGTCTTCATGATGTCTGCGATCTCTTGATACGAGAATCCCTCGACGTCGGCAAGATACACCGCGAGTCGGAAGTCCTCGGGGATCGACTGCAGCGCTTCCTTCACGATCGAGGCGGGCATGCGGTCGATCGCCTCGGCCTCGGCCGAGCGGGTGCGCGTCGCCGTCGTGGACTCCGCGCCGCCGAGCTGCCAGTCCTCGAGATCGTCGATCGTCCCCTGGTACGGCTCGCGCTGCTTCTTGCGATACGTGTTGATGTACGTGTTCGTCAGGATGCGGTAGAGCCACGCCTTGAGGTTCGTGCCCTGCGTGAACGTCGCCCACGAAGAGAACGCCTTCACGAACGTCTCCTGCACGAGGTCGGCGGCGTCGGACGGGTTGCGCGTCATGCGCATGGCGGCCGCGTACAACTGGTCCATGAACGGGAGCGCCTGCTCCTCGAACTGGGCTCGCACGTCGACCGGCTCGTCGCCGGAGGCGTCGGAGTCGGGTGCGTCGGCGGTGCGCGGCGGGAGGGCGTGCGACGGATCGGTCATCACGGGCCAGCCTAGCGCCGGCGCCTGAGCGGACGACGAGATGCGCGTCGACAGGGTCGACGGCCGCTCGAGGGTCGCAATCATCGTGTGTCCGCTCCGCTGGTTCGGGTGAGGGGTTCGTTAGGGTAGAACTCGATGACAGCCGACGGGTATTCCCCCCGCACGAAGCCGGGCGCTCCGGTCAAGGCCTGGCGCGCGCCGGTGGCCGTCGAGCCGCTCCACGCGACACTCACCGTCCCGGGCTCGAAATCCCTCACGAATCGCGAGCTGATCCTGGCCGCGCTCGCCGAGTCGCCCAGCCGGCTGGCCTCTCCGCTGCACTCCGACGACTCGGCGCGCATGATCGAGGCGCTGCGTTCGCTCGGTGTCTCGATCGAGCCCGAGCCGGGTGAGGGCGAGTTCGGCGATGACCTGATCGTGACGCCGATGTGGCCGCTCGCGGGCGGCGGAACGGTCGACTGCGGGCAGGCCGGCACGGTCATGCGGTTCGTCACGGCGCTCGCGGGCTTCGCACAGGGCGATGTCACGATCACGGCGCACGAGAGTGCCCTGCACCGCCCGATGGGCCAGATGATCAAGGCGCTGCGCGACGTCGGCGTCGACATCGACGACGGCGGCCGTTGGGCCCTCCCTTTCGTGGTCCGCGGGCATGGTCACGTGCGCGGCGGCGAGGTCACGATCGACGCGAGCACGTCGAGCCAGTTCGTGTCGGGTCTGCTGCTGGCGGCTCCGCGCTTCGACGTCGGGCTTCACCTCGTGCACTCGGGTGAGCGCCTGCCGAGCATTCCGCACATCGACATGACGGTCGAGGCGCTCGGGCGTCGCGGCGTGCACGTCGAGCGCCCCGCTCCCGGCGAGTGGATCGTGCCCGCGGGTTCGCTGCGCGGCAAAGAGCTCGCGATCGAGCCCGACCTCTCCAACGCGGCACCGTTCCTCGCCGCGGCGATGATCGCGGGCGGCTCCGTGTCGGTGAAGGGCTGGCCCGCGCATTCGACGCAGCCGGGCGCGATGCTCGGCGACATCCTTTCGCTCATGGGTGCGCGCGTCGTCCGTCGAGGCGGCGCCCTCACGGTGACCGCGGGCCCCGCGATCACCGGCATCGACCTCGACCTCTCGGCCGCGGGCGAGCTGACCCCGACGATCTTCGCGCTCGCCGCGTTCGCCGACGGGCCGACGACCCTCCACGGAATCGGCCACATCCGCGGTCACGAGACCGACCGCATCGCCGCGCTCATCGGCGAGCTGCGCCGCCTCGGCGGCGAGGCGCACGAACTCGAAGACGGCATCCGCATCGTGCCCCAGTCGCTGCACGGTGGCACGTGGCACGCCCACCACGACCACCGCATGGCGACGACCGGCGCACTCATCGGCCTCGCGGTATCCGGCGTCGAGGTCGACGACATCGGAACGACGGCCAAGACCATGCCCCAGTTCGTCCAACTGTGGGAGCGGATGCTCGAAGGCGACGGCACGGATGCCACGACCACGACCCGCCCGCACAGCGTGCAGGACCTCGCTTCGTGAGGTGAAGGACGCGAGGGTGAGGAGCGCCGCGCGATGAGCTGGCTCGAACCGGACGACGAAGACGACGAGCCCGAGTTCGACGAGGAGGACGTGCGCGTCCGGCCCAACCCGAAGGCCAACCGCCCCCGCACCAAGAGACGCCCGAAGCACGCGGATGCCACGATCGCGCGCGTGCTCGGCGTGGATCGCGGCCGCTACACGGTGCTCGTCGACGAGGACCTCTCCACCGAGCGCCCCGTCTACGCCGTGCGCGCTCGCGAGCTGCGCAAGACGCCGATCGTCACCGGCGATCGCGCTCGCGTCGTGGGCGACACGTCGGGCGACGAGGGCACGCTCGCGCGCATCGTCGGAATCGAGGAACGCACGTCGCTGCTCCGCCGCTCCGCCGACGACACCGACCAGGTCGAGCGCGTCATCGTCGCGAACGCCGACCAGATGCTGATCGTCGTCGCGGCGGCCGACCCCGAGCCACGACCTCGGCTCGTCGACCGGTACCTCGTGGCGGCGCTGGACGCCGGCATCCGTCCCCTCCTCGTCGTGACGAAGACGGATCTCGCGGACCCGTCCGAGTTCCTCGCGCACTTCGAGGGCGTCGACCTCGACGTCTTCACCAGCCGACAGGACGACATGCCCCTCGAGCGCATCGGCCAGGCCCTCGTCGGGCACTCGACCGTCTTCGTCGGGCACTCCGGCGTCGGCAAGTCCACCCTCGTCAACGCGCTCGTGCCGACCGCGGGCCGTGCCACGGGCGACGTCAACGAGGTGACCGGCCGCGGGCGGCACACCTCGAGCTCGACCGTGTCGCTGCGCTATCGCGGCGAGGGCGGCACCGGGTGGGTCATCGACACTCCCGGCGTGCGCTCGTTCGGGCTCGGGCACGTCGACCCGGCGAACATCCTCGCCGCATTCACGGATCTCGCCGAGATCGCCGAGGACTGCCCGCGCGGGTGCACCCACCTGCCCGACGCCCCCGACTGCGCGATCGTCGAGGCCGTGGCCGAAGGCAGGCTCGGCCCCGGTGGGGCGGCTCGGCTCGACTCGCTGCAGCGCCTGCTCGCGACCTTCGCCGACCGCTGACCGGAGCGCGGCGCATCCGTCGCGCTCGCCGCCGTACGCTGGACGAATGACCTCCGCACGCCTCGAACCCGGCTCCCCCGCACCCGACTTCACACTCGTCGACCAGGACGAGCGCCCGGTCTCGCTGTCGGATCTCCGTGGCGGCCGCGTCATCCTCTTCTTCTACCCCGCGGCGATGACGCCGGGATGCACGAAGGAGGCGTGCGACTTCCGCGACAGCCTCGCACCGCTTCAGGCCGCGGGGTACAGGGTGCTGGGCATCTCGCGCGACGACCCCGAGACCCTGCGGCGCTTCCGCGCGCGCGACGGCCTCACCTACGACCTGCTGAGCGACCCCGACCACGCCGTCCACGAGGCGTACGGGGCGTGGGGCGAGAAGATGAACTACGGCAAGACGATCGAGGGAGTCATCCGCTCGACGTTCGTCATCGACGCCGGCGGCCGCGTGGAGCACGCGCTGTACAACGTGCGCGCCACGGGTCACGTCGCACGGGTGCGCACGCTGCTGGGCGTGTGACGCGCGCCGACCTCGCGTCGGCGGTCAGGAAGCGTCGGATGCGTCGGTCTTGGCCCGACCGGCGGCGCGCGCCGCGAGGATCAGCAGCACGAACGCGACGACGGCCGGCACCGCGATCGCGAGCGCGATGAGCGGGTGTGCGTAGTCCCCCGTCGCCGCGCCGAGCGCGACCGCGAGGACGAGCACCTGCGCGACGATTCCGCCCGAGCGACCCCACGAGCGACCGCGCCACACGGCGACCGCGAACGCGAGCAGTGCGGCGGCGCCCACGATCGTGAGCACCAGGAGTGCGATCGCGCTCTCGATGGACCCCGTGTCGCCCTGCACCATCGCGACGACCTGCCACACCGCGAGCGCGACGAGCGCGAGCCCCTCGAGGCCGACGGGGACGGCGGCGATGCGCGCGGCGGTGTTTGTGCCCATGGGCCAGGGTCTCCGTTCCTGTGGTCAGACGTCGTTGTGGGTTTTCTCCATAGCCTGGAGAGAACTCTCAGCAATGCCTCACAGGTTCGGCCCCTGAACCCTTGATTCAGGTGAATCGCTATGGGACGATTGCTTAAGCAGTGTGCTCCCACAGCGTTGTGGGGCGAGTATCGCTCGCACTCCCACAGGGTATCGGAACCCGAATCCGGGCTCTGTTCTGATCATCATTCCGCATCAAGGAGCACAACCATGGATTGGCGCGACAAAGCCGCCTGCCTCACCGTCGACCCCGAACTCTTCTTCCCTGTGGGCAACACCGGCCCCGCGGTCGACCAGATCGAGAAGGCCAAGGCCGTCTGCGCCCGCTGCACCGTGACCGAGATCTGCCTGCAGTACGCCCTCGAGACCGGGCAGGACTCGGGCGTGTGGGGCGGTCTCTCCGAGGACGAGCGCCGTGCCCTGAAGCGCCGCGCCGCCCGCGCGCGCCGCGCCTCCTGACGCGACGCCGATTATCCCGGATGCCGCGGCTGCGGCATCCGTCTCGCTCAGTTCGTCGCGCGCTTGATGTAGCGCAGCGGGATCTCGATCGTCACCTCGGTGCCGCTGCCGACGAGCGTGTGCCAGTCGATCGTCCCGCCGAGCTCGCCCTGGATGAGCGTGCGGACGATCTGCGTGCCGAGCCCCCGCCCGACCTGACCCTCGGGCAGTCCGACGCCCGTGTCGCGTACGCGCACCTCGAGCCGCTCGTCGGTGCGATCCGCGATGATCTCGACGTCGCCCTCCTGCCCCGCGAGGCCGTGCTCGACCGCGTTCGTGACGAGCTCGGTGAGGGCGAGCGCGAGCGGTGTCGCGTACTCGCTCGGCAGCGTGCCGAACTTGCCCGTCGAGCGGGTCTTCGCGCGCGTGTTGGGCGCAGCGGCGACCTCGGCGACGAGCTTGAGCACGCGTGCGAACACGTCGTCGAAGTCGACGCTCTGCGTGAGACCCTCGGACAGCGTGTCGTGCACGACTGCGATCGCCGACACGCGGCGCATGGCCTGCGTGAGCGCCTCGCGCGCCTCGTCGGAGTGCGTGCGGCGCGCCTGGATCCGCAGCAGCGACGCCACCGTCTGCAGGTTGTTCTTGACGCGATGGTGGATCTCGCGGATCGTCGCGTCCTTGGTGATGAGCTCCTGCTCCTGGTGCCGCATCTCGGTCACGTCGCGGCAGAGCACGATCGCGCCGATGCGCGTGCCGTGGTCGCGCAGCGGGATCGTGCGCAGCGACACGGTGACGCCGCGCGCCTCGATGTCGGTGCGCCACGGCGCGCGGCCGGTCACGACGACCGGCAGCGACTCGTCGAACTGGCGCTTCTCGGGGAGGATCCGCGTCACGACCTCGACGAGGGACTCGCCCTCGAGCTCGTCGTCGAAGCCGAGGCGGTTGAACGCCGAGAGCGCGTTCGGGCTCGCGAAGGTCGTGATGCCGTCGACGTCGAGGCGGATGAGCCCGTCCGACGCGCGCGGCGCACCGCGACGCGGGCCGGTCGGCGCCGACAGGTCGGGAAAATCGCCCGTCGCGATCATGCCGAACAGGTCGTCGGCGCAGTCGTTGAACGTGATCTGCTGACGCGACGGCGTGCGCGTCTCGCCGAGGTTCGTGTGTCGCGTGAGCACGCCGATGACCTTCGGCTCCTCACCCGACTGGGTGGGCTCGCGCACGATCGGCACGGCGCGCACGCGCGTCGGAGTCTCTTCGAACCAGTCGGGCGACGCGGAGTCGACGATTCGCACGGTCGTGAACGCGTCGCGCACCTGGGTGCGCCACTGCGGCCGCACACGGTCGCCGACGATGTCGCGGTAGAAGAGCGTCGCGGCGCTGCTCGGGCGCGTGTGCGCGACGGCGATGAACGAGTCGTCCGCGGTGGGCGCCCAGATCACGATGTCGGCGAAGGCGAGGTCGGCGAGCAGCTGACCGTCCCCGGCGAGGCGGTGCAGCCATTCGACATCCGCTTCGCTCGACAGGCCTTGGGCGTACACGAGATCGCTGAGCGTCGACACCCGTCCAGCCTAGAGGCGAGGGGCGGATGCCGCGTTCCGCGGCCCTTGCGGCCGCACGACGGAGGCTCAGCCCGCGACCGCTGCGTCCCGCTGTCGGCGTGGGCGACGAGGCGCGCGCCGCGCCGCCGGCGCCACGGGCGGGAGGACCGCCTCGCCCACGAACCGCCGCAGCGCGAGCGTGAACGGCGATCGCCGAGCGACCTCGGCGATCGGACGCGCGGCGAGGAGCGAGGCATCCGCCGCCTTGGGATCGGACGGCACGAACCACACGTCCTCGATCCCGGCGAACCGGTCGAGCGTGCGCCGGACCTGACCGCGGGCGTCGATCCCGAGCGTGCCGCCGCGAAGCCGGTTCGCGACGACCGCGACGGGCGTCGCGCCGATCGTCGAGCGCAGGTCGGGGTAGGCGCGAAGGAACCGGGACACGCCGACCGGGTCGGCGCCGACGACGGCGATCACGAGGTCGGCGCTGCGCAGCGCGGCGAGTGTCGCGGCGTTGCGTCGGGGCCCCGCGAGGTCGCTCACGATCTCCTCGTCGCGCTCGAGCGGGGCCGCGACGTCGACCACGGTGTGATCCGCCCAGTCGCGGCACGCCGCGAGTGCGCCCGCGACTCGCGTGTCGCTCAGCTCGGGCCACCGCGACGGGCGGTTGATGCCGGTGAGCACGTCGACGCCGGATCGACCGAGCGGAGTCGCGATGCGTGTGAGCTCGCGCGCGTCGAGCCCGCCGAGCTCGGCCTGGCGGCACGCGGCGGCGAAGCCGGGCCCCTCATCGGCGAGCCCGAGCACGAGCGCGAGCGACGGCGCGTGCGAGTCCGCGTCGACGAGACCGACGTGCCGGCCGCCCCGCGCCAGCTCGAGAGCCAGGTCGATCGCGACGGTCGTGCGACCCGGTGAACCCGCCGGACCCCACACGACGATCAGTCGTGGCGCGTCCGGACCGACGGTGAGCCCTGCACCCTCGGGCTCGGCAGGCCACGCCTCGACGTGCGGGACCGCCGGCGGAAGAACGTCTTCGGCGTGCGAGGCGCCTCGGACAGCCCGCGGTGCGGGCTCGACTCGCGCGGACGCGAGCCGCGGTGTCTCGAGGGTCTCGGCGAGGCGCCACGGCTCGACGTCGACGGGCATCGCCGGAGGGAGGCCGAACAGCCCCGCGACCCGCTCGTCACCCGCTGCCGCGCTCAGCGGAGCGATCCGCACGCCACGGCGGTCGCACAGCGCGACGACGTCAGCAGTGAGCGTCTCGCGCGATGCCTGCAGCACCACGACGTCGACGTCGTGGAGGAGGTCGCCGGTCGACCCGACGTCGTCGGCGGTGAACGCGGTGGGTCCGCCTGCGGCGAGCGACAGGGCGGATGCGGGGACGACCGCCGCCACCTCGACACCCTCGCGCTCGAGCCCCGCGGCGAGGCCCTCGGACCACGGCTCGTCGACCGCGACGAGGATCCTCATCGCGCCGCCGCCGCGGGGACGATCGACAGCGCCGAGTCATCGGACATGGCCGCGAGGAGGTCCGCGACGTCGGCGCGGGGGACGACGAGCTCGAGAGCGGCGGATGCCCCGCCGATGACCCCCTCGTCGCGCGTGACCGACACGACCGACGCGTCGGCCACGAGAATGCGCGGCGTCTCGTAGCGACCGCGCTCGATGAGCGGCGCGGCCCAGACCTCGACGAGCGAACCGGTGCGCACCGACTCGGGCACGTCGACGGCGCTGCGCACGACGACGTTCGTCGTGTCGGAGCGCGCCGCGTCACCCACGGCGCTCAGCGGCACGAGCTCGCCGGACTCGATCGTGCGCGTCGCGATGACCCCGTCGGCCAGCTCGTCGGGCGCGAGGTACGCGTCGACGGTGCGCCCGAGCGCGACATCGATCGTGCGGACGTCGTCGGCGCTGACTGCCTGGCCCGCCACGATCGTGCGGGCCGCGGCGAGCACCGGAGCGGTCTGACGCGAGGCCGAGACGACGAACCACACACCCGCGATCGACGCGACGACCAGGACCACGCCGATGAGGAAACGGGCGTCGGACCAGAACGGCTTCGGGCGTGGTCGGGTGGCGTCGATCGCGGTCATGCCAACCATCGTGACGCAGGCCGTCGAGCACCCTTCTCGGTTATCCACAGACCGGGATCCGACATGCCGCACACCCCGCGTGGCCACGATAATCGGAGACATGTCCGCGACCCCGTCCGACTCCCGGCTGCTCGCCCCGGCGCAGGTCGCCGAGCTTCTCGGCGTCTCGGTCGACGAGGTCGTCGAGCTCGTCCGGACGGCCCGCATCCGCGGCGTGCGGATCGGATCGGCCTCGCAGCTGCGCATCTTCGCCCGCAGCGTCAACGAGTACCTCGACGATCTCGTCGAAGAAGAGCGGCTCGCCGCCCTGTGGCGCGAGTCGAACGAGGCGAGCTTCCCCGAGCTGTGGGGCACCGGCGTCGTCCGCAACGCCGACTGAGGCATCCGTCCCGTCAGATCACGCCGGCGGGCGCATCGAGGCGCACCCACGCGATCGACGAGAACGGGATCAGGCGGTAGCCGATGACGTCCGACGCGCGTCGCGGCGCACCCGCCTCATGCAGAGCGAGGTCGAGGTGGTCGGCCCCGGCGCGGTCGATCGTGCCGGTGAGCGCCCGGCCCGTGGCGAGGTGCACCGCAACCCCGGCACGGCGGCGCACGAGATCGCGCAGGACGAAGCCGAGCGTCATCCGGTCGGTGAGCGACGAACGGGCCTCGACCGGACGCGCGCTGCGCAGGATGTCGGCGTGGCCGGCGCCGATCGCCACGATCGACGCGAGAGGCACGAGCACGGCGCCCGCACGCGAATCGACGGGATCGAGTGCGACCCAATCGGCCCCGATGCTGGAGACCTCGGCGGCGATCACCGCGCCGTCCGTGAACTCGAACGACGGCGCAGTCCCGGTCCGCTCACGGCCCCGGAGGGCCGCGACGCGATCGCGCAGGGGTACGCGCGACAAGCGCAGGCGCTCGGCCTCGGTGTCGAGCGCGGCGCGCTCCGCCTCCCACTCCGAGGCGAACTGCGCCTCGAGGTCGTCGAAGAAGCGATCCCAGCGCACCACGCGAGCGTAGGACACGCACCGCGGCCCACTCGCAGTTATCCACAGCGTCCCGAACCTGAATTTCTCCTGAGAGTTCGTTCGTGTTCTACTGAGGACACCCCCCTCCCGATCGACATCCCCCCACGTCGAGATAGGTCACGCATGGCAACGATGCCCGCGGGCGCCGCCCGCGCATACCCAAGAGACGATCCGTTTGACATCACCCGGCACTTCGCACCCCAGCGAACCTCGACCGCGGCGCTCCCAGACCCGGCGCCGCTCCTGCGCAACCTCACGGTCGGCGTACTCGAGGTGTTCGCCGGCGTACGCGACGTCGACCAGCTCGCGCGCTGGCTGAGCGAAGACGCGTACCGCAAACTGGTGACGCGCTCGAACCTCGCCGCCCGCGCACGAAGCGCACGCGGCGTGCCCGCGACGCGACCGGTCCACGCGATCCTGTCCGTGCATCACTCCTCCCCCGCCGACGGCATCGTCGAGGGCGTGGTGATCGTCGCCGGACCCGCGCGCACCCGCGCGGTGGCGATGCGGCTCGAGGGCACCGACCGGCGCTGGCGCGCGACGTCGCTCGCGCTGCTGTGAGAACCGAGGGCTGAGTCCCGCCCGCTGTGGGCGCCGGCGGGCCTCAGTCCTCGTCGATCAGCTCGAGCAGCTTCTTGAGCGCGTCGCGGATCTCCGTGTGGTCGTACTGACCGGCGCGGCTCTCCGCCGAGATGACGCCCGACCGGTGCACCTTGCGGAAGTCGCCGAACGGGAACGAGTACGCCTGCTTCGTCTCGCGGTTCTCGGACTTGTCGATGCCGAGGTGCCAGTGCGAGAACTCGGTCCACCCCTCGCGCTCGATGAAGGCGTTCTCCTCATCGGCGGTGGGCGCGGCTTCCGACCAGTCGTCCCGCTCATCCTTGACGACCTTTCCCTCGCGGATGAGCGCGCGGGCGTGCTTCAGTGCGGGTTGGTTCAGTTCGATGGCCATGCGCGCGACGTTACGTCGCCCACGCGGCCATCGGCAGGGTCTTGACGGATGCTCCGCCCCCCGTTCTCGCGGGGCACCGCATCCGCGATCACTGCTCGTACGAAGCGAGGAAGTTGCCCAGCCGCTCGATCGCCTCGGTGAGCACCCGCGCCTCGGGGAGCGTCACGATGCGCAGGTGATCGGGCGTCGGCCAGTTGAAGCCTGTCCCCTGCACGAGCAGGACGTGCTCCGCGACGAGGAAGTCGTAGACGAGCTTGGCGTCGTCGCGGATCTCGTACACCTCGGGGTCGAGGCGCGGGAACGCATAGAGCGCGCCCTCCGGGCGGTGGCACGACACTCCGGGGATGGATTCGAGCGTGCGCCACGCGGCATCGCGCTGCTCGTGCAGGCGCCCGGAGGGCGCGATGAGCGCGTCGATCGACTGGACGCCCGACAGCGCGGCCTGGACGGCGTGCTGAGCCGGCACGTTCGGGCACAGGCGCGTGGAGGCGAGCAGCTGGATGCCCTCGAGGAACCCGGCCGCGTGCTTCTTCGGGCCTGTGATGACGAGCCACCCCGACCGGTATCCCGCAACACGGTAGGTCTTCGACAGGCCGTTGAAGGTCAGGCACAGCAAGTCGGGCGCGAGCGTCGCGAGCGGAATGTGCTCGGCGTCGTCGTACAGGATGCGGTCGTAGATCTCGTCGGACAGCAGCAGCAGCGAGTGCTCGCGCGCGATCTCGACGATCCCCTCGAGCACTTCGCGCGTGTACACCGCGCCGGTGGGGTTGTTCGGGTTGATCACCACGATCGCTTTGGTTCGCGGAGTGATCTTGGACCGGATGTCTTCGAGGTCGGGCTGCCACCCGTTCTGGCCGTCGCACAGGTAGTGCACCGGTGTACCGTCGGCGAGGCTCGTCATCGCCGTCCACAGTGGATAGTCCGGCGCCGGGATGAGCACCTCGTCGCCCTCGTCGAGCAGCGCCTGCATCGTCATCGTGATGAGCTCGGACACGCCGTTGCCGAGGTAGACGTCGTCGGGGTCGAACAGCGGGAACCCGGGGACCTGCTCGTACCGCGACACGACGGCGCGTCGCGCGGACATGATGCCACGGCTGTCGCTGTAGCCGTGGGCGTGCGGCATCGCCTCGATCATGTCGCGCACGATCTGGAACGGCGCCTCGAAGCCGAACGTCGCGGGGTTGCCCGTATTGAGCTTGAGGATCGTGTGGCCCTCCGACTCGAGCCGGTCGGCCTCCACCAGTGCCTGCCCGCGGATCTCGTAGAGAACGCCCTTGAGCTTGCTGGACTGATCGAGGGGACGGAGGGTCATCGTCTCAGGATATCCGCGAGGTCAGAGGTCCAATCGACGGAAGGTGGCCCGGGGCGTCCGCCCCGGGCCACCCGTCGAGACTGTTGCTCAGCGCTTGCGCTCGGCGGCGCGGCGCTGCGCGCGGTTCATCGGCGCCTGCTGCGAAGCGGGCTGATCGGAACCGTCGGTGCGCTGGCCGAAGGCGCCGCGCGGGGCCTCGGCGGCGGGAGCCTGCGGCTGCTGCGCGGGGGCCTGAGCGGCCGCGGCGGCCGCACGGCGCAGACGCGTCGCCGCCTGCTGCACCTGTCCGCGATCGTTGCGCACCTCGACCTCGCCCGCGTCGTTCGCGGCGGTGTACTGCAGGCGCTGGCCGTCGACGGTCGGTGCACTGAGCCCCTTCGCCTCGACCTGCGTCGCCTGCTCGCCCTCACCGGCGCGACGGACCTCGACCTCGAGGTTGTAGAGGTAGCCGACCGACTCCTCCTTGATCTGGCCCATCATCGCCTGGAACATCTGGTAACCCTCGCGCTGGTACTCGATGAGCGGGTCGCGCTGGGCCATCGCGCGCAGGCCGATGCCGTCCTTGAGGTAGTCCATCTCGTAGAGGTGGTCGCGCCAGCGACGGTCGAGCACCTGCAGCACGACGCGGCGCTCGAGCTCGCGCATCGCGGCCGATCCGAGCTGCTCCTCGCGCTTCTGGTAGGCGATCTTCGCGTCGGAGAGGATCTCGCGCTTGAGCCCCTCGGCGGTGATGCCTCCCTTGCGGCCCGCGGCCTCGGCGACGACCTCGTCGATCGTGACGCCGACGGGGTACAGGGTCTTCAGCTCGGTCCACAGCGCATCGAAGTCCCAGTTCTCGCTGTGACCCGACCCCGTGTGGTCGTCGATGATCGCGTTGATCGCATCCTCGATGAAGTGCTGCACGCGGTCGGCGATGTCGTCGCCCTGCAGGATGTGCCGGCGGTCGGAGTAGATCGCCTCGCGCTGCCGGTTGAGGACGTCGTCGTACTTGAGGACGTTCTTGCGGATCTCGGCGTTGCGCGCCTCGACCTGCGCCTGCGCGCTCTTGATGGCGCGCGTGACCA